>BNJU01002486.1_pt1 | contig 105504 bp, 132 predicted proteins | sample 8539281 | NCBI WGS metagenome assembly BNJU01 (sample SAMD00202456, study PRJDB9452) | human saliva metagenome | isolation source: human saliva | place: Japan | reverse complement strand
AGCCTTCGGAGTGCATCTCCTCGAACGCAGATTCTCTTCACTCCCACACAGGAGTTCCGCCAACTCAAGGGTATTGAGTTCTTCCGAGTAGCTCCACAGGAGAAGGTGAAAGGCAAAGAAAAACCAAAAAGAGAACAAGAAAGAGAATGAGGGTCAGGACCCATAGCTGGTTGAAAACCATCAATCTAGAAGACGAGCTACTGAGCACTTGCCCGTGGCTTTCTGTTTTTATGCAATACATTATCATCGTATGACAATCGTGCGGAACCAATCTCACAAAACTCCGCCATATTGATTCTGACTATCGGCACAAAGGATAAGGACTTGGCTTCCGTCAGACAGTTTTGGACCAAGGCACATCCCTTCATAGTTCAGCAACTCTTGTCGGAAGAGCGTTAAGGAGGTCTTCCATTCTACTATCAATGTCTTTGAAGATAGGGAGAAGCAGCTGAAGTGGGGCATTTGACGGAATAGAATCGGCGGAAAGAGGATCGATGCAATAGATCTTATTGCTTACAAACGACCCTAATTTACCCGATGTTACAAGGAACTCGCGCTCTAAAACTAATAGCTTTCCATCATCTAATGCGGTCAAAGCTGGTACGCCCATCGCATAATTGGAAGCACTCTTATGCGAGATTGGTTTGTCCATCAGGTAAGCAAATTGCGCTTGAGGCATGAAATCTTCATCGAAACTTTGTAGCCGCAAGCGATTATTAACCTGATTCTGAGCATTGGCTTGCACACCATCCTGCTTTAAAGTACTCTCAGAAGTTGTCCAGAACAGGTGCGTTTGCTTGTTATAAGTCAATGCTTCAAAGCCATATTGATGGGTAATATCTTTGAAAGTAGCGGGGATTTTTAATCTTTTCCCCGTCAGATGTCCATCCATCGCATACTCTAAAATGGCATTATCGCCCTCACGGGAAATGAATATCGTACTGTCTTTGGGAAAGAATGCAATCCCCTCTTCATCCTGATTTGCGTCAGAAGAAGCGCGGAAACCATCTGAAGTTATGTCCAGAATATCGCCCGTCTGATGGTCAATCTGTATATGAAACACGAAGAACCCACTCTTAGGAGCCTTGTCTCGATACCACTGCATAAGTATCATTTCCAAAGAAGTCAAGCCACTGTACTGCTCTCGGCAGATTATGATGAAGAATGTTGGGGATTCATCCTACTAACTTCGACGTCTGAAGGACGAAGTGAGGGAAATGAACAAACAAATGGAAAATATTATCTTAGAAAGAAACGTCACTAGGAACTTTGAATATAATACATCACATTACGTGAAAGATAATATGATATAAACAATCAATGGCTATCGGGGTAATGAGATTACCCTTCCCGTGAAATTGCTTCAACCTTTGTTCTTCAGGGAGAGCTATAAATAAGCAATTTTCCACCTTGTTCAACAAACGATAGCCATCCAATCCTTGAATAACGACCTTGCGTTCTTTCGGTGGTATGGACAATACAATTACGACTATCGAAGAGATGAATTTTCATTGCTATCAATTGCATTTCCATATAAATCTCGCTGGCTTTGTGCCATCAGTGAGCCCCATGTGCCAAGATCGCTCCAGCCAAAAGATGCAGGACAGACGAAAATCTCCTCTGCTCGTTCCATAATTGCATAGTCAACAGATATATTTTCGCATTCAGGATAACCTTCATCAATAACTCGTTGCTCCTCGGATGTTCCAAGAACATTCATTATCTGCTCAAAAATACGCGCAATGCTGGGTTGATAGATGCGGAAAGCATTTACGATTGTAGATGCACTCCAAAGAAAAATACCTGCATTCCAGAAGAAATTATTCTGCTGAATATAGCGTTCTGCCGTCTCTAAATCGGGTTTCTCACGGAAATGATCAACACGATATATCTCCTTATTACGTGCAGAAGCCGTTGAAAGATCTGCCTGAATATAGCCATATCCGGTTTCTGGGCGCGTCGGTTTCATTCCTAATGTCACTATAGCATCCGTTTCCGCGGTAAATTTCATGCAATTTGTTACCACTCTTCGGAACTCGGTGTTATCCATAACAACATGATCACTTGGAGAAACAACGATGTTTGCCTTGGGATTTTCCTTCTTAATACGCCAACCAACATACGCAATGCAGGGAGCTGTATTACGGCGACAAGGCTCACTTAGGATATGATTCAATGGCATTTCAGGCAATTGTTCATGGACTAAATCCACATACTTCTGATTGGTTACTACCCAAACATTATCAGAAGGGACAACACCCGAAAAGCGATCATAAGTCAATTGTAATAGAGTCTCGTCCTACGCCCAATACATCAATAAACTGTTTTGGATGTTCCGTTGTACTCATTGGCCAGAATCGACTACCAACTCCGCCAGCCATAATAACTAAATGATTATTTGATTGTGCCATAGATTGCAGCTTAAATTAATATAATTGCAAATATACAAATAAAACTTAATGCCCAGCTTTATCAAAGGGCTTTTTCTTGTTTATCTGGTAGATGATGGTAGAATATTCCTAGAGGAGGGCTTATCTACTATCAAGGGGAGGCTTTACTCAAGTCGAGGAGGCATCTATTCAAATGTAAAAACACTATTGTCGCAAAGTATAGCAATATAAAACCATTTAAAACAGAGAAAGGCTTTGGTCTTTCTGGGGGCTTTTCCTCACATTATCTCTTCTTCTCACGAAATTGAAGTATGAATTGCTGTGAAAAGCTATTGTTTTGTATTGAGACGGTATGTTCCTTTTCTGATTCTCTCGATTAAGGAAGTTGGTAATTTACTATTCTTCAGAAGATAGCTTTGCACATACTTGCGGACATCTTCCTGTACAATCGGATGAAATAGAGAGTTACAAGCATTATAAACATGGTGAGAGATTTTCCAAACAGAAAGTCCCTCGTCACCAGCTTCTACATACACTCGAATTATTTCTTTATCGTATTGATGGACAAAAAGGAGTCAATATACTCTTTCATACGGCTCCTTTCTATTCTATCGTTAATATGTCGGATTAGGCTCAATGTAACCTTATTCCTTCATCCTTAATCTTTCCTTCTTTTAAAAAGCCAACCAATTCCCAAATAAACTTCTTCAGTTGAGATCTTAGCTGCCTTTGCAATCTCTGCTACGCTTAAAGCTTTTGCCTCTGCTGCAAGCGTGTTATAAACATCACCTGCTCTGTAACCAACATTTACCTCGTTGATAGAAACTACAGTGACTGTTGCCTTTGTAGCAGACTTCTTGGTAGTGGCTTTTACTGCCTTAGTCGCTAGCCTTAACTTCTTTTCTTTTCAGTCATAATCTTATAAAATTAAAGTCTCAATTAAATTGACCAAATCACAATTTATTAGTATTTGCCTACAAAATCACATCAAATTTCTTGAAGTATCAAATACTTTTTACATAAACTGTTGGCTTTGAGAACATCACTTCATTTATTGCTATTTTATTGACTTAAATCAATGATTGTTTATTCTTTGACATCAAGTTTCAGTTCCAATTCATCTAATTGCTTCTGATCAATAATAGACGGTGCATCTAACATTACGTCACGCCCACTATTGTTCTTAGGGAATGCTATGCAATCACGAATAGAATCAAGACCAGCAAGGATACTTACGAAACGATCAAGACCGAAAGCAAGACCTGCATGAGGTGGTGCTCCATGCTTAAAGGCATTCATCAAGAAGCCAAATTGTGCTTCTGCACGTTCTGGGGTAAAGCCAAGAACCTCAAACATCTTCTCTTGTAATTGGGTATCATGGATACGGAGTGAACCACCACCAACTTCAATTCCATTGCAAACAAAGTCGTAAGCCTTAGCACGTACTTGCTCTGGATGCTCGTCCAGCAATGGAATATCATCAGGATTAGGCATTGTAAATGGGTGGTGGGTTGCCATGAGTCGTTGCTCTTCATCGCTCCACTCAAACAATGGGAAGTCAATAATCCATAAGCACTTGAATACATTCTTATCACGTAGACCTAAACGATCACCCATCTCAAGACGTAGAGAACAAAGCTGAACACGTGTCTTATTTGCATTATCACCTGATAATATCAAAACAAGATCACCATCTTTGCACCAGTTGTCTCCTTTACCTTCTGTAATTGCTCGGGGGTATAGAACTTATCAATAGAACTCTTAATTGTTCCATCCGTGTTATACTTGATAAATACAAGACCATGTGCTCCAACCTGTGGACGCTTAACGAAATCAGTAAGTTCATTGAGCTGCTTTACGACTATAATCAGCACAACCAGGAACGACGATACCACAATATAATTAGCTTCATCGAATACAGAGAAATGAGCCAGTACTCTTTCAAATCATCCATCAATTCAACGAACTCCATACCAAAGCGCAAGTCTGGTTTATCAGAACCAAAACGCTTTCATAGCCTCATGCCATGTCATCTGTTCTAGCTTAGGAAGTTCAACACCACGAATCTCACGGAAGAGATGATGAGCCATTTCCTCAAACAGATTGATAACATCATCTTGATCTACAAACGACATCTCACAATCAATCTGAGTAAACTCAGGCTGACGATCGGCACGCAAGTCCTCATCACGGAAGCACTTTGCAATTTGGAAGTAACGATCAAAACCTGCTACCATCAATAATTGCTTCAAAGTTTGTGGACTCTGTGGTAAAGCATAGAATTGTCCAGGATTCATACGTGATGGAACAACGAAGTCACGAGCACCCTCTGGTGTAGAACCAATAAGAATTGGAGTCTCAACTTCCATAAATTTCTGTGAATCGAGGAAGTTACGGATAAGGATTGTCATTCTATGACGTAACTCAAGATTCTTACGTACAGCTTCACGACGAAGATCAAGATAACGATACTTCATTCGCAAATCATCACCGCCATCAGTATTATCCTCAATGGTGAAAGGAGGCGTCAAAGAAGGACTAAGAACATTCAGTTCCTTTGCTATTATCTCAATATCACCTGTAGGAATCTTGTTATTCTTACTCTGTCGCTCGCTAACAATACCTTTTACTTGAATACAATATTCACGTCCCAACTTGTTGGCTTCACCACACAGACTAGCATCATCTGCTTCATTAAATACCAACTGAGTAATACCATAGCGATCACGGAGGTCAATAAAGGTCATACCTCCCATTTTACGCGAGCGCTGTACCCAGCCAGCTAGGGTTACTTCCTTGCCTGCATCCGAAAGGCGCAGCTCTCCACAAGTATTCGTTCTATACATAATTGATTATGTTGATTATATTTATCCTCTGAACTATAAAGTTATGCAAAGATACTAACTTTAAATGAGAAACAGAAGTTACCTTATAAAAATATAAGAATGCAAACAAAACTTTCAGTCCTAATGCTAATTTGATGACTAATATTTAATAATTCCACCTTAATTATTGTGAAACACCATGGTAACTATAAACTTTCTGATTACTTTTGCATCATAATAATACGAAACAACTAAAAAGTTATACGATATGAAAAAGTTCTTATTAATAACACTGCTACTTGTTATGGGAGTAACTTTTGCAGTTGCACAGAATCAAGCAGAAATTAAATTCGATAAGGTAAGTTACGACTTTGGTACATTTCAGTGAGAATGATCCAGTACACAAGACTACATTCACTTTTACAAACGTTGGTAATGCACCATTGGTAATCAATCAAGTAATTGCTAGTTGTGGTTGCACCATCCCACGTTACGACAAGCGTCCCATTGCTCCTGGTCAGAAAGGTAGTATAGAGGTAACCTATAATGGTACAGGAAAGTTCGCAGGTCACTTTTAAGAAAAGCATTACTGTACGCACAAATGGTAAAAATGAAAATGACCTGTCTTGTACATTGAAGGTGTAGTGGAGAGATAATAAGGATAGAATAAACCATTGGAAATAATACACAATTAGCGGCAGACAGTAATGTCTACCGCTAATTCTGTATATACCCTACTGGCAATTACTATCCCAATGTTGGTACAATAGCAAGATATACGACATCATGGTCTGTACAATTCTCAAACCAATGGAAGTGTCCTCTGGACAATAATGTAACTGCCCCACCCTTGCAACCTCCGTACAATCATCATAGTGTACAGTCAACTCACCACTGATAACAAACATCGCTTCAAAAGTACCAACATGCTGATGCTTTCCACTACATGCACCTGGTCGCAATGTTGAATACATGATACGAGCCTTATCATCAACAAACGCACGCATATCAAGTTTCCCTTTCCCACCTTTGAAACCTTCTATATGCTCTTCAGCAATCTTATCGAAATCAATAATCATAATGTTTGAGTTTTTAATTATGATGCAAAAGATAATTTCAAAAGCGAGACTCAAACTTGGATCTCTGCTCTTTTTATATGCGTTATTAGAAGGTATAACGTAAACCCTAACTGACCACGCCAACGGCTATAATATGTATCATAGTTTCGTGCAACGTGTGTACCATCAAATTTGAATACTCCATTACCTTCATAATTGAAAGGACTAAAGTAACGACCGAATCCGTCACCGTATGTATGTCCCTCAATCCTTGTTTAGGAGGTTTCCAACGTTTATGATATCAAAGCTAGCTCGAGAGAATTGGTTTTGACCTGCAACCTTTGAAGCTATACTTCTGTGCGAGGTGTACGTCAAAGTGATTCTCAAAAGCAAGGTTATCAGCATAACGCTTGAAATACTCGCCACGATGACGACTCATATAAGGATCATCAGCAATCCACTGCTTCATCAAAGCACGCTGCTGTGCTTCTGTGAGAGTTCCATTGAAGCCAGAGCCAAGAACCTTCGTAATCAATGGGTAGATATCCTTACTATTATTAACCTTTACGCCACTTGCAAACTTCATACGATCAATCTGTGCATCTGTAGGAATCCACATCAGGTCGTTACCATTAGCCCCATCGCCATTCATGTCACCATAAACTTCGATTACGTAAGGGGAACCACTACGACCTTGATAAATCACTCCAATTGTTGATTCCCATTGCTTCCTTGCACCATACTTTACATGATAATAAGCACTTGCTTGAAGACGATGAGGAACGTTGTATGCACTAAGACTGAGCTCTGGATCATTAACATCACGATAGGTTGCATTATACATCCAGTTACTACCAGCAACAGATGAAGTTCGCTATTAACACTCATAGAACGAGTCCATGTGTAACTTGCCATAAGATCGAGACCGAAGTTAAAGTGCTTCTCACCCTTTAACGAAAGACTCGTTGTATATCCCTTGCTTGTGTTGTAGAGTGCATAGACATAAGAATAAGGAGTGCCGTTGGTTGTACGCTCATACATTGGACGATTATCCCATTCGTAACCAGTAACCTGCGCAAATGTTTGTCCAGTCTTATCAACAGCAAGATTCTTATAATAGATATCGTTCAAAGTCTTTGAGTAAATGGCTTCTGCTGTCCAGTCAATACCAAGGAGATGGAAATCAAAGCCTAAGTTAGCTTTGAGAGTTTGGGCAAACTTGAACTTATCTTCAAACACATTTACTTCCTGACTACCTGCAGCTCTCAATCGAGCAGCATTAGCTTCCTGTCCATTAGGATTAAGAATAAGCTCCAGTCCCTTAGGGGTATTTACAGAGTAGGTCTGCATCTGCAAACCAGTCTTTGCGAAGTTGTTACTAATCCATACGTATGGTATACGTCCTGTGAAGATACCCAATCCACCACGGAGAATAAACTGACGATCCTTATTACTATCCCAACGGAAGCCAACGCGTGGACTCCACAAAGGAGTACTAGAAAGTTTATGGTTTGTACGAACGTTCCAATTATGCTGTGCAGCATAAGTATTGAAAGGTTCATTAGCCGTTGGAGTCTTGAAGAAAAGAGGAATCTCCATACGCAAGCCATAAGTCAACTGGAATGATGGAGTTATATTCCACTTATCTTGTGCATAGAAGCCAAGCTGACCAGCAGAGAAAGGTGTCTTCCAACGTGGGTCACCAGTAACATCAACATTTGCTGCCACCATAACGATACTGACGGAAGTAGTTATGGTTTGGATCAATCGTACCAGCCATAAAGTCTGTATAATACTTATCGAAATGCGCCTTATCGGTGAAGTTATAAGAACCATACGCATCCTGAATAAAGAGATTAGCAAACTTATAGAACTCATTATGAGTACCGAAAGTAAAGGTGTGATTACCCTTATACCAAGTCAAGTTATCTTCTACAGTATAGAATATCCTGGTCAAGAGAGTTAGCCATTGAAGAGCGTTCGTTACCAATATTTACTGATCCACCAGTTACTTGCAAAGAGATCATTGGGAATGCAGAAGCAACATTGCGCTTATCGCGAACACGTACATAGCTTACACGTGCCTCATTACTTATTGTAGGAGAGATACGGCTCTGTAACTCGGCTGTGAAAGAGTTTGTCTTACTAGTAAATGGGAAGTAATAATGATCATCATTAAGAGAAGAAGAAGAACTTACAACATTCAACTGCTTAGCATCAACATAACTCCAACGGAAAGAGAACTTATTGAAGTCATTGATATTCCAGTCAATCTTTGCACCTAATTTATTACTCTTCGTGTAGATATCAGGGTTTGCAAAAGTACCATCATACGATAATCCTTGACGTTGAGCCATATCCTTAACCTTCTGAAGAACATCATCAGCTTCATCTGGATTTACACGTGAGCCTGCCTGACGATAGCCATTAAGATTTGGATAAGTCTTATTTGCATTCTCATAGTTTACAAAGAAGAACAACTTGTTCTTGATAATAGGGACCACCCAATGTTACACCCCATTGATACTGCTCCTGTTTCTGATATTTTGGCGCATAACCTGTTCCATCAGAGTAGGGATAATGATGACCAATAAGACTCTGGTTGTTACCAAAGCCATAGACACTACCATGGAACTGGTTAGTACCAGACTTAGTAATAGCATTGATAGAACCACCTGTGAAACCACTTTGACGAACATCAAATGGAGCAACGTTTACTTGAATCTGCTCAATCGTTTCCATTGATACAGGTTGTGTGCCAGCCTGACCACCATTAGAACCATCAGCTGCTAAACCAAACACGTCATTATTCATTGCACCATCAATCATAAATGAATTATAACGATTGCTAGCACCTGCAAATGACATGGCACCATTACTTGATGTCGTAAGCTGAGGATTAAGACGAGCTACATCAGCAATACCATGAGTAATACTTGGCATGTCTGCAATTTGCTTAGACGAGATACTCTGTGCTGCTCCCGTCTTCGTCCCATTAACGCCCGCATTACCAGTTACAACAACTTCTGAAGTTCCTAGAATCATCTTGAAGCGAACAAGAGAAATCCTCCGTCTCACCAAGACGAAGCGTTACATTTTCAAATGTCTTAGTCTTTTGACCAATATAAGCCACTTGAATCTTGTAAGGTCCACCAACACGCATACCCTGAATAGTGTAGCGACCATCAATGTTGGTCACAGCTCTGTAAATAGTCCCTGATGGTAAGTGGGTAGCTGTAACGGTTGCACCAATCACGTCTTCACCTTGAGACGTCACCTTGCCACTGATTCCTGATGTCGTTATCTGCGCCATGACTAGAAGTTGTCATGCTAGTAACAACGTAACCAAGAAGAGTAATCTTTTCTGCATAATTAGCTAAGAGATTAAAATGAAATAATAACGTTATTTAAATGTATGTGCAAAATATAAATAAAATATCTGACTCCTACATGAAGCAATGTGAAAATGTTTCTAAGCTCTTGTTCACAGAGAAGCATATCCTATCATCATATTCCGTATTAACGATGTTGGACACGTCTGTCCAGCCTTTTGGACACATCTGTCCAATTGATTGGACACGTTTGTCCAGCTTCTTGGACACGTTTGTCCAATTGATTGGACACGTCTGTCCAAAATCGTATGTCTTATATACCTCAGTACATACTCTTCGTGCAAGCTGTGACATCATTACGGCACTAAGCCCTGCTGTCTCTGTACGCAAACGGCTGTTACCCAAAGTAACACTCTGAAAGCCATGATCAATAGCATAGCGAACCTCATCAATAGAGAAATCACCTTCAGGACCAACCAATACGGTTATATCATTTCCAATAGAAGGCTTAATGTCTTGAGCATTGTGAGCGAAGGAATCAATCAAAGTGAAGAAATCATCTCTATCTATTTCAGAGTAGCAATGACAAATATATTTCTGCCCATTGCATTTATGATTATCTATAAACTTACAGAATGAAGTCATATCATTTACAACAGGTTTCCAAAGCCTTATGACTCTGTTTAACAGCTGATATAACAATCTTTTCGATACGATCAGTACGCAAGACCTTACGTTCAGAAAACTTACAATTTAAGAAGGTAATCTCATCAAAACCTACTTCTGTAGCTTTCTCTACCATCCACTCCATACGCCCCATATCCTTAGTTGGAGCAATAGCCAAATGTATTTTCCCACACCAAGTAGGTTCTGCTTTTAATACTTGCTTGATGGTATAGAAACACTTTTTCGATGTAGCCAATGAAACTTCTGCTTGATAGAAAGATCCTCACCATCCATCAGAAAAGATTTCATCCCCTTCTTTCAATCGAAGAACACGCAAAGCATGAATAGCTTCTTCTGTTGGAAGTTCTTTCTCACATTAGCATTAGGCACAAAAGAAATATCTAACTTCTTTCATTATCTATATATTTCCCTCATAACAAGGAGGCAATGCTTGTCATTCTGTTTCTGTCTTTCTATGCTTTAGTTCATCTCTCAATAAAGAGCCAACTCATAATTTTCATCTTCGATTGCTTTGTCCAATGCTTTTTGCAGCATATCCAAAGTCAAAGTATTAATAGGTACAGCCAATTTATTCTTAGTAGAACCACAAACAACGCTTTGACGTTTAAATAAGTTCTCTTCCATAAAGATATTCAATTTAGCAATATAAGCTAAAAGGATAGCATCAGAAGCACGCATAGGGAGTAAGACTCAAGTCATCCTTATTTACAAGTAAGGCTTTATATTGCCCATTCACAACTGAATTAAAGAGAATCTCATAATGCTCACTTGTCATAGATGGGTTAATACTGCAAAGCACTTCAGGTAATAATCGCTCCGTATTTACCTTTTTATCTGTTCTAAGTCCAAATTCATACTCCATGTGTTCATCACAGACGATAGCTATTTGCCGAGTCTCCGACATATCAGAAAGAACTAAAAGCCCAAACTCTGAACCTCCTACAATCTGAGAAACACCAACATGTATTAATTGAACTTTACCCATCTAATAGTATTCAATCTCATTTAGCTTTCTTCGGACGGAATATCAGTGCAAAGCAAACACCTACAACGAAGGCATAACCAGCAAAGATGAACCAACAGGATGACCAATCACCGACTGTCAATGTATCCGAACCAACTGCCTGTGGATGAGTATAGACATTGACAATCGCCTGAGCTGCCAGCGTTCCTATCGTTGCGCCAACGCCATTTGTCATCAACATGAATAGTCCTTGTGCAGAAGAACGGATAGAGGGTTCGGTACTATTATCAACGAATAATGACCCCGAGATATTAAAGAAGTCGAAAGCCACACCATAAACAATCATTGATAGTACGAACAATAAGATTCCAGGGAAGCCCGGATTACCAACTCCAAATAATCCAAATCGGAGAACCCAAGCAAACATTGTGATTAACATCACATTCTTTTATACCATAATGACGCATAAAGAAAGGAATAAGTAGTATGCAACAGGTTTCACTAATCTGCGAAAGACTTATCAATATATTAGCATGCTGCACGCCAAAGCTATCGGCAAACTCCGGTTGAGCGCCAAAACTAAATAAAAATGGATTAGCAAAACTATTCGTAATCTGAAGACTTACACCCAATAGCATGGAGAAAATAAAGAAAATAGCCATCTTCTTTTGCTTAAAGAGAGAGAAAGCACGCAACCCGAAAGCATCAATAAAGCTCTTCTGTTTCGTCCCTTTACTAACTTCGCAATTAGGTAATGTAAATGTATAGAGGAAAAGAATGATACTTACAACGCCTGATGTGATAAATTGGTTCTGATTGCTTTGGAATCCCATAATATCAACCAGCCACATTGTAAGGATAAAACCAATCGTTCCGAATACACGAATCGGAGGAAAGTCCTTCACTGTATCCATTCCCGCATTGGTTAAAGCACTATACGCAACCGAATTTGTTAGTGCCAACGTAGGCATATAGAAAGCAACCGACAATGAATATAAGGTAAAGATCGTAGCAAAATTGGCATTTCCTCCGACGCTCAAACCATAACCAGCGGTGGCAAACATGAATACTCCAGCAAGTAAATGACAAAAACCTAATAGTCTTTGAGCTGGAACCCATCGGTCTGCTACAATTCCCATCAAGGCAGGCATGAATATTGACACTATACCTTGCATAGAATAGAACCAACCTATTTCCGAACCAATACCAATATTCCCCCAAATAACGCCCCATAGAAGTCAAATAGGCTCCCCAAACTGCGAACTCCAAGAAGTTCATTAAGCCAAACGTACCTTCAAATTCATGTCTTCAGCTATTAATTTTGTGCCGACAAAAGTAGTAACTTTCTAAGAAACCACCAAATCTTCAATCATTTTTACTAACGAAAATCTTTTCCCGACCAATGCAAAATCACTGGTTTGCGATAGGCTTTCACTCTATTTCTCTCATCTTTCGACAGAAGCGGGTAGTCATAGCTTACAATTAAAGAGTTATCATCTGCATTAAAATGCAATTCTCTCAAGCAAGGAGTCATTAAAGATTTTATATCGTTAAACTTAGTTTCAGTTATTGTGTCTGGTTTTTCAATCGTTTCTTGAGGAAGAATTACCGTCCCCGTGGTTGCCATTGCTGATTAAACAAGGTCAATTTACTCTCAGCGACAGGAGCATTTCCAAGTCTGAATCAGCGCAATAGTCGAAATTATCTAATAACTTTATCTCCATAGAGCTCGCATCGCTCAGCCTCACAAGCATATAATCTTTCGTTATTCGGTCTATCCGTGTCGTATCATCCAATAGATTCTTTTACCGCAGGCTCAACGCCCATTTTTCACATCATCGACTAACTCTGTTCGCAAAATTCTTATTCAAATAAGAGAGATTGTATCGGGCATATTAATCCAAACCTCACGAAGATTTTGCAGATGCACCCAGCCAACAAGTAAGGAAACAAATGATTATTAAATACTTCTTCATATCTATTTTCAGAATGATATCTATTAAATTCGATTGCAAAAGGTACAAAAAGAAAAAGAACAAAATGAATAAAAACCCTAAAATCTGTTTTGGAATCTCTACCTTTTCGCTTACCTTTGTTGCCAAAATCAGAAGTACAATAGATATGAAAAGTCCAGAGAATCATACGGAAGAGCATGATAAAGAGCAGAATAACCCTAAGAATGGTGCGAACAATCAGCGTAAAGATTATGACGACGAACCGACCTTAGGGCGCGGAATGGTTATCTTTATCATCTTAGGCACTATATTTCTTGTAGCATTTGGATTCATCTATTATGGTCAGCACAAGAATGATCCGGAATATACCCAAACTTCGATTGAGCCAGATTCTAATTTAGCCGAGACCAATAAGGCTAAGTTTGATACCGTGCCTGTAGATACAACCAAGACGGATTCTACTGACAAACAGGAGGAACAGCAGGCTGAAAAGGTATATAATAGTATCCGCGGACGCAGTCACACTCGCCACAATCGCAGTCATAGCGAGGCTTCAAGCTCAACAAATGAGGGGAGCAACGAGCCGGAAACTCTTCAAACTTCTCCAAGTCCAACCCCTCCGCCAGCCCTCAACCAAGCCTCATGTCGAGTCAATCGAAATGGAATAAATGATTATTATTAGAACCAAATATCTCCCACCCAAGAATTATGATGCCATCAATATTCTTGGGTTTCTTTTCGTTCATCCCGAGATAATTCTCACCAAGGAGCTTATAAATCATGAATGCATCCATACCCGCCAGATGATTGAAATGCTCATTATCCCGTTTTATCTATGGTATTTGCTCGAATGGCTTATCCGTTTGCCCCTTCCCTGGTCGCGCTTATATGAATTTATCATTTGAAAAGAAGCATATAAGAATATGGATAACCTCAATTACTAGAACATCGTGTCATTTGCATGGTTCAAAATATCTAATATCATAATAGGTTTAAGGGCATTTGATATAACGGAAATTTTGTAATAGAATATTGTCATTTCCGACGCTGTAACTGCGTTTTTATTCACCAATCCCCTATTCTCGCTCAAATACGCGAATTTTGAGAGAGTTTTGCACCATCTTTATAAACGACTGATATACAGGAACTTATAGAAATTATATAATTGTTTCCATCAAAAAGTACTATCATTTTTGATAACGTACTCCGTTTTAGGCAAAACGGAGGTACATTTTCACTAAAAACGGAGGTACGTTTTCACTCAAAAACGGAGGTACGTTTTTACTAAAAACGCAGATAGTTTCACCAAAACGTATATATATTTTAGTAAAAACGTATATACGTTTCTGAAAAACATGATATTTGAATGATTTTACACCAATATTCTTACTTAGAAAAATCCTAGATTGAAAAACTCAATGTAAAGAATATTCCTAACTAATCTACTAATACATTACAATGATTTGTGCCCTTCTATTCGTCCACGCAAAAGAAAAAAGAATAAATAGCAGTAGGTTCAAGTCCCATTAACGAAATATCCTTTTTCGATAAGTGGCTTACCGAATTTGCCTCTTTCAATATGACAAATTCTCGTTCGGATAGCATCTTTTTAGAATAAACGAGCTTTTTCATCGTCTTTTTAGTACAAAAATCGGTTGATTTTTATAGAGATCACATCACCCGAAAAGTAATAACAGGCAACAATCTTACGGCGATTGCAGCTTCGAATAATAGAGCGCACCAGCAGAATGAACGAGCGTTCCATCATATCCATACTCAAGCGGCGATAAATACAAATCTCGTTTATAGATTTCTCTTTGGGCATCCAAAGCAAAATCCATATTGATAAACTCCTTCCATCCTAACGAATCTAATGGATTCTCCCATTTACGGATGGTACTGTTATCTTCGATCCGCATATAAATGGGTAGGTTTTACCATTTATTGATATCGTATGCCCCTTTGCGATCATAGCATAATCCGTGGAGGATAGCTCGTAATATCCTTTTTATTATTCCTTTTTCCACGTGGAGAGCTGGAAAGTTATCTGAGCATGAAAGCATCATTGAGGGTAAAAGAATGAAATTATACAAAAGATGATATGTTTGTAGTGCATATTTTTAGCTTTTTGAATGTAAATATCCTATCTTAATGACTCCACGAACGACCTTTAATTGGTCATCAAATACGCGGAAATGTACTTCTTTCCCAGCGAAAGGCATAACGTAAATGCGCTCCGCATCGTGTTGATATTGCGGACGGGGGTCTTGTGCCAGACTTCTTTCAAGGCTGCCAGCTCGTCTGATTTAAACAGAATTGCAATATCATCGGGAATAACCACCGAAAGTTTCTGCCATTCCTTCTTGTCAGTGAATCCTCCTTTAGCCTCTGGATGACTATCAACGTAGGGAATATAGGGTTTGATATCATAGATTGGCGTGCCATCCATCAGGTCGGCACCAACGACTTCTATCTCGCCTTCGGTTATCTGCTTTTATAAAAACCGAAGATAAAACCGAGTCCGTTAGGGCGGAAAAGGTGAGCGAGTTGCGAAAAACCCCTAGCGTTTATTGCCTCCTAAGCGTGGTGGGCGAACGGTAAATTTAATCTCATCTGACGGAGGATTGGCTGAAAATCCCATATTAACCATAAGTAATCGAAGTCTTCAAGCCTCGTAATGCCTCTTCCTCTGATATTTCTTCTCAAAGACAATGCGCCCTACGAGGTTATTACTAACCCGCTTTGTCGAGGAATACCAAACTTCGACGTAAGCGGTGAGCGGAAAAATGCTATCTGGTTCTATTTTTCACGAATGCAAAAGTTAATATTTTGCTTTTTATTTGGTATCGAATAAACGATTTTTATTTATCTTTGCAACCAAATAATACTATTAAACAATGGAAAATAAAACAGAACAAAACATTGAAATCCCTGAAAATGCTTTCAGAGAATTAAGGGATGGAGAGGAATATGAGCCGATCATGTCTCCTCAAAAGACTTATAGAGAAGTGAGTCCATGGTCTATAACTTAGGGGTATTCTTTATGACCGTCTTGTTTTCTGCAGCCAGCAGCTTATCTGGGTTTGAAGGTTGGACAGGTCTTTGAAGCAGCTATCCCTATTGCTATTATTGCCATCGGATTGTCCTCAGCCACTAAGCGAAAGAACGCACTTGGAGAGAACGTTATCATCCAAAGTATCGGTGCTTGTTCGGGAGCAGTAGTAGCGGGTGGCATATTTGTTATGCCAGCTATCTATATGTTGGACCTGCAAGCCGACTTTCTCAAGATATTTATCGCAGCAGCTTTTGGGTGGCGTTTTGGGCATTTTATTCCTAATTCCTTTCCGAAAGTACTTTGTGAAAGACCAACATGGCAAGTATCCTTTCCCTGAAGCAACGGCTACGACACAGGTTCTTGTTAGTGGAGAGAAAGGAGGCAGTCAGGCAAAACCATTACTTCTTGCAGGACTTGTTGGTGGTTTATATGATTTCATTGTTGCAACTTTTGGTTTCTGGAATGAGAATGTAACAAGCCGAATGATTGGAATCGGCGAGACGATTGCCGATAAAGCTAAGCTGGTTTTCAAGGTAAATACGGGTGCGGCTGTGTTAGGTCTGGGTTATATCATCGGGACTTAAATATGCTTTTCATCATCTGCTTAGGCTCACTTGCTGTTTGGTGGCTTATAGTTCCTGGTATGGCTCTCCTATTCCCTGACACGGTTTTGAACCAATGGGATCCAACAATCACTACTGCCGTCGGGCAAATGGCACCTGAAGCAATCTTCAAAGCATACGCTCGCTCAATCGGTATTGGCGGTATCGCAATGTCAGGAATCATTGGAATTGTGAAGTCTTGGGGTATCATTAAGAGTGCAGTTGGCTTAGCCGCTCGGGAAATGAAGGGCAAAGGCGGCGATCAGGCAGAAGTGTTACGCACTCAAAGAGATATTTCCTTTAAGATTATAGCCTTTGGAAGTATCGCAACGCTTATTATTACCTTCTTATTCTTCTATTTCGGAGTAATGAATTTCAACCTACTCCACGCTGTCGTGGGTATTATTCTCGTAACAATCATTGCCTTCCTTTTCACAACAGTTGCAGCTAATGCGATTGCAATTGTCGGAAAGTAATCCTGTATCTGGTATGACACTTATGACGCTTATCTTAGCATCTGTGGTCATGGTTGCCGTTGGATTGAAAGGGAATGCTGGTATGTTGGCAGCGTTACTTATGGGCGGAGTTGTTTGTACCGCGTTATCAATGGCTGGATCGTTTATTACTGACTTAAAGATTGGCTATTGGCTTGGAACGACTCCTAAGAAACAAGAGACATGGAAGTTCCTCGGAACCATCATTTCAGCCGCAACGGTAGCTGGGTGTTATGATCGTATTAAATAAGACTTATGGCTTCACTTCGGGTAAATTAGCTGCTCCTCAAGCAAATGCTATGGCAGCAGTTATCAAACCTTTGATGAGCGGTCAAGGTGCGCCTTGGATTCTTTATGCTATTGGTGCAGTCATCGCTTTAGTATTAGACCGATGCAAAGTTCCTGCTCTTGCCTTCGCTTTAGGTATGTTCATCCCACTTGAATTGAATATTCCATTATTAGTTGGTGGAGCAATTAACTGGTATGTCACAAGTCGTTCTAAGGAAGAAACGATCAACAAGGCGAGAGGCGAGAAGGGAACACTAATAGCTTCAGGCTTTATTGCCGGTGGAGCATTGATGGGAGTTATTTCTGCCCTACTGAAGTTTGGCGGTATTGAGTTCCAATATGCTACTTGGTGGGAAAATCATCTATCTGAACTTCTGTCACTTGTTGCTTACATTGCGCTTATATTCTACTTTATTCTTGCAACAAAGCTTAGTAAAAAGAGGTGAATAGATTGTACAATGTAACGAAAGGGAGGTCAAGTAGGCTGTAAGGCACGATAAGGAGCAGCCCACTTGACCCATATCTATTAATGAAATGAATTATAGTCCAACACTTGCAAATATTACAATTTATGCGTACCTTTTGCATTGTTTCAATAAGAGAAAAGGCTGATAAGAATTTTATCAAACACTCATAACAATTATAATATTTAGGATACATGGCATTAAGAATCGCTTTCTTTGACGCAAAGTCATACGATATAGAGTCGTTCAACGCAGTTAACAAGGACTATAACTTCGATATTCGCTATTATCAGGAACGCCTGAGTATTAGCACGGTACCACTTGCTAAGGGTGCAGATGTCGTTTGTATCTTTGTGAATGCAGAGTGTGATGCAAAGGTGATAGATGAGTTGGTCAACAATGGAGTCAAGTTAGTTGCATTGCGATGTGCAGGCTTTAACAACGTTGACCTTAAAGCAGCTGAGGGACGAATAAGGGTTACGCGCGTTCCTGCTTATTCACCACATGCAGTGGCTGAGTATGCTGTTTCGCTCATGCTAAGTCTAAATCGTAAGATCTATCGAGCCGTTAATCGCACCCGTGAAGGTAACTTTACTCTACACGGATTGTTGGGCTTTGACATGTATGGAAAGACTGCCGGTATCATCGGAATGGGGCGTATTGCAAAAGAACTCATCAAGATCCTGCATGGTTTCGGTATGAATGTGATGGCTTACGACTTGTATCCTGACCACGAGTTTGCTAAACAGTATGACGTGAAAGTGGTTGGTCTTGACGAGTTATATACCCATAGTGACATTATTTCTCTGCACTGTCCACTGACGCCAGACACAAAGTTCCTGATTAATAAGGATAGCATTGCTAAGATGAAGAAAGGCGTTATGATTATCAATACTGGGCGTGGAAAACTGATCCACACAGAGGATCTTATAGAGGGACTTCGTAGCAAGCAAGTGGGTTCCGCAGGGCTTGATGTATATGAAGAAGAGCGTGACTACTTCTATGAAGATAGAAGTGATAAGATGATAGATGACGATGTATTGGCTCGCTTGTTGATGGTTCCTAACGTGGTTCTAACCTCTCATCAGGCTTTCTTCACAGCGGAGGCTTTGCACAACATAGCCATTTCTACACTCAACAGTGTGAAGGAGTTTGCTGATGGCAAAGACTTGACTTGTGAAGTAAAGAACGCATAAAGCATTGTAACTATCCGTTATAAGCAAGTTTCAAAGCATATATATATAAGGTGAGTGCTGGTTGATTGATCTCCAATACTCGCCTTTTTATGATAAATGTTATCCAAATGCCTTCTTTAACACTTATTAATTGAAAATAATTTGCCGTTTTCTTTATAAAACATAACTTTGCTCTCACTATTAGTAGGTAGTATTTTTAAAGAGAGAAGTTCAGTTAGAACCAATAGACCAAGTAATTAACAAGAAAGTAACAAAAGTATAGATAACAATTTTACTTACAATTAATTCATAACGATTATGAAAAGATTATGTTAGTAGCAGCCCTGATGTTATCATCAGTAGCTACATTCGCACAACACGCAGTAGGTTCTTTTAACATCCAGCCAAAGGTTGGTTTGAACATTGCAAATCTAACTGGTGACAACAAACCAGACGCTCGCGTAGGTCTTGTTGCAGGTGCTGAAGGTGAGTACCAAGCAACCGACATCGTTTCAGTTAGTGCTGGTTTACTCTACTCTATGCAAGGTGCAAAGGCAAAGACTCCACTTGCTACTATTACACAAAAGCTCGATTACATCAACGTTCCAATAACTGCTAACGTTTATGTTGTTAAGGGTCTTGCAGTGAAGTTAGGCCTCCAACCAGGCTTCAAGGTTAGTGATAAGGCTTCTGTAGATGCAACACATGGAGGTCAGATACCCGTTCCTGGCAAGGCAAAGTCATTTGACCTTTCTGTCCCAGTAGGTCTTTCTTATGAGTATAACAACTTCCAGTTGGATGCTCGTTACAACTGGGGTCTAACAAAGGTGTACGAAGGTAACAAGGCAAAGAACAGTGTATTCCAGATTACACTGGGCTATAAATTCGACTTGTAAACCCTTATTTACAAATGAAATAACAAAGAGGAAGCCTACAGGTTTCCTCTTTTTCGTACCTACCCCAGCCTATCTGGTACCGAGTGGATAGGTTTTGTTACAAAAAGAAAAAGGTTCATTCAAACCAAGAAAAGCAACGGGAGGAAAACTTACAGTATTCAATTAGATGAGAGAAGATTATTATAAAAGCGCATAACAATACGCTTTTATTTCGTACCTTTGCACCATTAATCATATAAAAGCAGGATACAACAGTATGTCATATCAGTTTTCAAGATACGAAACACACTATCGCAACCTTACTTATTTAGGTGTACCTATCATTATCGGACAGTTAGGTAACCTCATTCTTAACTTCGCCGACACCCTGATGATTGGGCATCATAGCACCAGGGAGTTGGCTGCTGCGGCATTTGTCAACATATGTTTACGTTGGTAATCATCTTTGCTGTGGGCTTCACTTACGCTATCACGGCTCTTGTCGGTACGCTTTACGGACAGGAAAAGACGCACCGTATTGGCGAACTCATGAAGAGTGCGGTGGCAGCTAACACTTGTATGGCGGTGTTCTTATCGGCTATCATGGGGTATTATACGCTAATCTCGAACACTTGGGACAGCCCAAAGAGCTTCTTCCTCTTATACGTCCTTACTTCATCATACAGCTTGTTTCACTTCCTTTCGTATGTTGGTTTAACACCTTCCGACAGTTCACGGATGGCATTACAGACACCCGAGTGGCTATGTGGATACTGATCAGTGGCAACGTTATGAATATATTCGGTAACTGGGTTCTCATATATGGTCACCTTGGAATGAGTGAGTTAGGTCTGATCGATGCAGGGCTTTCTACGATGATTTCTCGTATAGCGATGGCAATCGTGATGGTGGGGTATCTTCTCTTTAGTAAAGAAGTACAAAGAATACAGAAAGGGCTGGAGTCTGGGCAACACAAACCGCTCTGACTTCAGAAAAATCACTGTTCTCGGATTGCCATTAGCCTTACAAATGGGTATGGAAACCGCCGCTTTCAGCTTATCGAGTATCATGGTTGGATGGTTCGGAACAACCGCCTTGGCTGCACATCAGGTCATGTTGACCATCTCCCAACTGGGTTATATGATTTATTATGGGCTTGCGGCAGCAGTGGCGGTACGCATCAGTAACTTCATGGGACAGCGTGATTACACTGCAGTTAGGCATACGGCGACAGCTGGCATACACCTTGTTTTCCTTCTGCGATGACGACCTCGATCCCAGTCTTCTCTTCCGCCATAGCATTGGAGGCTTATTTACTGACAATACAGATGTTATCTCGATGGTATCCATGACTATTGTCCCCTTTTTATGATCTACCAGTTTGGCGACGGAATGCAGAGTAATTACGCCAATGCCATGCGTGGAATCGCTGTTGTGAAACCACTAATTTGGATTGCATTCATCGCCTTTTTTCATCGTGTCATTGCCATTGGGTTACCTCTTCGGAGTGGTTATGAATTATCAACTCCTGGGTATTTGGTATGCCTTCCCATTTGGTTTAACGACCGCAGGAATACTTTATTACATTTATTACCAGAAGGGTTTGAAGCGCATAGAAGAGTCTCGCTGAATAGGAAGATACTATTATTAGTAAACAAAGGGGGCGTTTCTTCGATGCGAAGAAACGCCTTCTTCATTGTAAGGATACGCCTTCGTATCAAGGAAACGCTTCGTCATTTTGAAAGGGCGTTCTTTGATTAAAAACATGTCACAAAGTAGGGACAGACGCCCTCGTCTGTCCGCCAAATCACAACGACAAGAAGTCTTCCCAAAGCCCCTCCAAAGGAGGATGTTGCCCTAACAGGGATGCCATATAAGGGTAAATGGGCGGACAGACGAGGGCGTCTGTCCCTACTGTGTGTACTATTTTGATTGGAAATAACCATCTATACACCTCACTCCTCATGCAATGTATCGCCTCCATAAAAACGCTTGATTACCCCAGGCTTACCCGTATGCTCGCCCTTATCCTCCGATATCTTGCAGGTGTCATTATAGTATGGCCACGACTCAGTTATCTTAACAGCAACGAGCTTAATAACGATGTTCATGGGCTTTACATGTGGGAAGTCATTGGTGAAGTGAGTGCCTATCCCGAATGCAGGTTTTACCTTTCCTTCGGCGTAGCTTTGTAACTCTATCGCACGATCAGTATCGAGTGCATTGGAGAAAAGAATCTGTTTGTCGCGGGCATCGATACCGAACGATTTATACTTAGCAATAATCTTATCCAACTGCTCATGATTGTCGCCTGAATCAATGCGAAGTCCCTTGAACTGATTAGCAAAGTCTTCCGAGAAGTTGTAAGAGAAGATGTCCCAACCGAAAGAATCATACAAATAAGTACCAAGAGCACCCCTGTATGTTTTGCGCCAAGCCTCCATTGCCATGTAATTAGCCATCTGCGGACCAAACATACCACCTATTGCACAGATGAATTCATGCGCCATTGTACCCACTGGCATGAGGTCATACTTCATCGCAAGGTGTATATTGCTAGTACCCACAAACTTGCCCTTCCACGCCTTACTCTCATAACAGTCTTTCATCGCGCGAACGGCTATCTCTTCTGCTTTCAGACTGGCACGACGACGCGTACCGAAGTCGGAGAAGACGCAACCAGCCTCTAATAAGCGTTCCGTCTTGTGGTAAGTCTTATCATAGAGGAGCTGATAATCAAAGCTTTGTGCTTGCTCATTAAACATATAGAAAAGCTCTGATACGATGGCAAGAACCTTCACTTCGAGTAAGATAGTGTCTGCCCATAAGCCTTCAAACTCTATGTGTAAAGTGTCCTTCCGAGGTCTGCCACACCTTCACCCAATCGCGTGAGAAGCGGAAACCACGTAGATAAGTTAAGAACCATTCAGGCAAAGTAGTTGCACTTTCGACGTAGGAAGTCTATCTCCTCCTGAGTGATGATAACCGACTCTAAAAGCTCTATCTGATGTTCCACTTCACGTGCAAATCCATCGGGATAAACCGTGTCATCACGATCAACAAACTGGTAACAAACATGTGCACGAGGGAAGTTATCGATGACAGCACAGCACATTGTCAGCTTATAAAGGTCATCGTCTGTGAAAATAATTGATGATTTGTCTCATTTATCTTGTAAGTCTTTTTCTGTCGTCAAAAGTATAAAAAGAAACCGAAAAACAAAAGTATTTTACAGGAAAACATACACATCAAATATTGCAGTTGGTATCATAGTAGGACAGACGCCTTTCGTCTGGGCACCCTCCCATCCTCTCTCAAGGGGAAAGAAGGAGCTCACCCGCCCCTCTCCGAATGGAATAACCCCACCCAGCCTCCCAGGGGAGGAGAGCCCTAACGGGAGCAGTTAGAAAAAGTTTTTTTATTCAAAGAGGCGTCTCTGATGCAAAGAGACGCCTCTTCGATGCAACGAAACGCCTCTCGATTGAAAGAAGGCGTTTTTTCATTTTTAAATACTGCATTCCCTGTATCTGTCAGGTATTGGCGTATATGTAAATGGATTCGCCCCTCCATCTCGGAGGGAAAGGGTGAGGTTTTCAGTAGGGACAGACGCTCGCTCGTCTGGTCCTGCTAGAAGGGCAACCAGCGAAAGCCTCCCCAAGCCCTCTGAAAAGGAGAAGCTGTTGTCTGACGGGATGATACAGAGTATGGGGCGGACAGACGAGGGCGTTCGTCCCTAGCATTCTGGTGCTCTCTTCACAGAACAAACAACTGTTTACTATCAACCTGCCCACTCGTCCACTCATACCCAACCACATCTTTGAATTAGTTACAAAAACCTTTGAGGAGATCATCCTTCTTTCGGAGAGGGCTTAGAGGCTTTAATTTTGAATTATGAATTAGAATTTTGAATTAAAGGAGAGGCTGAATAGGGTTATAGACCTTAATTCAAGTTATAAGTATGCACGCTCATACCTCTGCGCAGATGGTAGGGTTGATACCCCACCAACATCTGTAACAAGCAGAAGGCTATAATGAGGATGATGAGGGCTGGGCGCAGATGATGAGGGCGATACTGGCGGTAATGAACATAAACGAGATAAGAGAACCATGATAGCTGCCCATGTTTCCTTGGATCCCATGCCCAGTAATGACCCCATGCTTCCTTTTGCCCAGAGCGCTCCCATGAGCATTCCAAGGGTCATGAAGGAGAGTCCCAACATAGGGTGAGATTATCCGTAATCTATCTCTTTCGTGGTATCTGTGCCTTTCTTTGAAGAAGAGCAGATACACCGACATGACCACAGCTGCGCCTAAGAGGGCATAAGCCATCATGCAAACGATGACGTGAGGGGCAAACCATGGACTCTGCAAAGCAGGCATGAGGGTCTTTGAATGTATCTCCGGTTTGAAGAGATTGACGCACACGAAGACGGTTGCAAGGAGTGTTGAGAAACTCAAAATCCACTTAGTATTGCCATCGACTGTACACTCATCATGCTCACGCTAAAGGGAGGAAGAAGCTATACCAAAGACGCGTTTCTCCCATCGTGCGGAGCGGTGGTCGCTCAAGAGTTATCCACATGATAAGGATGTAAGAGAAGAACACACAGAGTCCAAGACCTGTTGTTATGAAGGCAAGACTACGGCGATTACGCCACGAAGCCCATGCTCCGACTGCCCATAACAATACTGAGATAATTGCGAAAACGACGAAATAACTCCAGATCATAACTGATTCTCCTTCTTACGACTGGCCGTTAGGAACATTCCTACGGCACCTATTAATAACATGAAAATACCGACATACACCACTGGTAACCATGGGTCGGTGACTAACTCAAAGATACTGAGATTACTCCACTTACCCATCTGCTCGTTGTAACTGAGCTGATAGATCGTCCATCCCTCAATGCTGAATGGCTTGTTAACCTCTATCTCTGTCTGGATATTCTGCCCACTCTTCGTATAGATGTCGACAAGGGATGCAAAACGACGAGGCTCTCGGTTAGGCATAGCCAACATGCGCCCGTCATCCAAACGTAGGGCTTGATAAGGGAAGAGGTAGCTTCCGCTGGTCACCCAACCTGTGTAGGTATGTTGTACCCCTTGTAGGGAACGTTGCCAGTAGTGACCTTCACCACAGAGCACAAGCCGAACCAGCTGCATCCGAGGCTATATATCCATCCTTATTACGTGCTTGTCCGAGTGAATCCATTCGAATATTTCCCATCATTCCAGTGGGCATCTTGCCTATCATCTTGCTCAACATGGCAGGGACAGCATTATCTATTCGCTTAAGAACTTCTACCTTGCAATCGAGCAACTGAGCCTACTCGCATACCTTTATCTAACAGTAGATTCTCAGGCTTATCCTTGGGAGTGGGAAGCCACCACGCCCTATTAACGCCAGCTTGGGAGGGTATTCATCAATGGTGAACTTCTCTAACTGAATGGCAACTGGTAGGTGATGCACATTGTCCATAGCGTCCAGTCCACGCCATTCAGGCTGCCCTTTCTCGCAATACATCTTCACTTTCTGCATATCAGCACTACCCAGTGTTGCACAGGTGAGCACTATGAACAATCCTGCATGGCTCTACAAAAGATGGCAAACGACGCCAAGAAAAATGGAAGATATGGTTCAGTGTGACCTCACCCACTATGATGGTCAACCAGAGATGAACGAGTACGAAACGGCCAATAGTTCCAGCATTTTCGTTAGTCCGATGGGGTCTACTGAGTTCCGCCCTTCGGCTACTTGCTTCGTAACACCCATGATCAACGTTAGCACAGCAGCACCTGCTATGGCAGGAATAGCCGCTTGCATGGTGGTCATAAAGCGGAAGAAGTACACCTTCTTACGCAAGGCATAAACAACAACTATAGCTATCATTAGAAAAGGAGCGCCTCGATATTAGCCGGCCAAGCAAAGATAGCCCACCCAAAGGACCCATTGTAAACTGTAATAACTGACCCAGTTATAAGCACCCAACGACGATTGCCGTCCCTTCTTTTTTAATGTATAAGGTTTATTCCACATTGTTATTTTAAGGAAAAGAAATGGTATCTTCAGTTGTAATCTTTGATATTATCCTCAATACTTTGCACTGTTTCTGCTGCATTTCTCATGCTTTTTCTCAGATACAAGACTACCACTTGTTTCTATCACATTACTAGATCAATACCATTAAAAAACTGATAGTCGAGTAGCAATGGAGTCAACCATTAGTCACCAACTATCTTTTACTACTTTGTACGCTTACATCGGCTTAGTTATGAAACCGCTTTGTTCTTTTCTTTGCAGTCTCAATCCACTTCGGTACGATTGTGTCGAGGAACTGCTTTTTCTGACTATTAAGCTTTGGCATGTCTAGTCCTATATATGACTGAGCCTTTGCTTTAGTCGATATGTCAGGCAGAGGAATTTGTCCTGTAAAGCCATGACGAGTGACAACTCGTAGCTATTTGTAGGCGTGCATCCTTAGCAAACTCCATAGCACTTACGAGCAAACGCACTACTTGAGGTGCATGGAAGGCTCGCTCCATGACTCGCAACGGCATAGTCCCAACGCCACTGACCCTTACGTAAATCAGTCAAAACAGGCTGCATCTCTGCTTCTGTAGCACCCTTATCCCAGGCAAACTTAGCCTCGATATGTGCTGCAGCAAGCTCCTTCTCCACATGAGTACGGAAGTCATAAATCTTCTGCTGACGCTCATAAACATTCTGACGAAGCGTCTCTGCATCTTGACGATGGCATGTCTGACAAGTGCGATCGATGTGAGCTAGCGGACTCATAACGTGGTGGTCGGTGTATTTTCACACCACCTTCAGAGATGTAGGCATGTGACAATCCCAGCACAAGAAACGCCTCTCTGCCCGTGAATACCCTGGGCAAGAAAGTTCATAACCAGGGTGCTGTGCCTTCAAGGTCTAGCCTTTGAGGAGTGGATTGATGTAGTCATAGAAACCTATACTATCGTAATATTCTTCTGCTGCCTCACACGTCATACCCTTCTCCTGAGGGAAGTGTAGATAGTTACCATTGTCCTTTTCGAAGTAATACTCTGTGTGGCACTGTGCGCAGACCAGGCTACGCATCTCTTGATGTGTGGCTTTTCTCACGTCTTTACCTACGCGAGCCCATGCCTCATAGAGTGCAGGACGAGCGGGACGAAGCTCCATCGTCCGTGCATCATGGCAGTCAGAGCAACCGACGGTGTTCATGACCTCTGGTCCCCAATTGCTCCACTTGGCAGCATAGAATTTGTCTGTTCCCTTCTCTCTCATCAACCTTGGCACATCAGGACCTTTACATGTCCAGCACGTACCAGGCTGTATATCGTCTTGACCATCCACACCTGGACTACCAGTACGCATTATTTTACGTAAGTCTTCAACGCAATGGCGGTGTCCACGCGGAGTGTTATATCCACGTGAGAAAGAGTAACCTGCCCACAAGATAACCATTTCTGGTCGTTGTCCTAATACATCAACTTCCTGTGAAGAGTTATACTTACTAACGAAACTGGTATCTTCTGTCATCGCCCAAGTCTCGTATTCACGGGGGAAGTCTTCAGCAAACTTCTCGTTTTGAGCTACGATAGAGTCTGTCATTTGGGTACGTCGATTATTAAACACACTTGCTATCTCCGCCCTTCGTTCCTAACATGGACGAGCACAGCAAACCAAGGAAAGAACACGATGACCATTGCTCCTCCGAAGAGCAACCAGCCCTGCCATTTCTTTAATGTTTTTGCCATAAATATCGGTTTTTATTGTTATTTTATTTTCTACCCTAACACTTTCTGAAGCCAATCAGGGACTGGGGACGGAGGCATGGGTTCGACAAACCTGCCCAGGAGTACTCGACGAGGAGTTCTTTTCTCATGGGCTACATCGCGATGGCAATCCGCAGCGCTGCCCTCGCCTCGTTTTGCTTCCATATAGTCGATACGCCCCGTCTTCACAAAACTCTTGATTCAGCTGCTTATGACACTCTTATACAATTATCCATGATGACCTCTGCCGATGCATCCTCAGCTCTGATAGCCTGCGATTCACTATGTGTTACAAAGTGCAACATGCTTTCATACCATCCATTCCTTTGAATGCAATGGGAAGCAATATTGTTATTAGGCACGTGACAATCGTTACAGTGGTATTGCGGGCATGCATGAATGTGACCACGTTGCATAGTAAGGCGACATGATGTGGCAGTTTATACATGCTGCAGGGTCATCTCCTATATATGTATGCATACTGAAGGAGGTAGAAAGAACAGCCCTGCCAGTCCAACGATAACACCGCAAAAGCATTACTAACGACACTTTCTGACGATAGGACATCCTCTCCAGAAAGTTAAAACCATTTGAGTCTTTTAGCTTGTTTGGGAGTTGCTTTTTAGGTTCATGTGATCACATAATGTTTCGTTTGTAAATATAAACAATAACCTCAAAAAGGCTTGTAAAGAAATCAGAAAATATCATTATTAATGATGAGAAAGTTTTATTAAGGTCATCAAATACCATAAAGACGGACGCTTTTTCACTATTCCTTTGACACAAAGAGAGAGGCTCTCTTCTCCATTTTGAGAGGCGTTCTTCATCGCAAAGAAACGCCCTCTTGTAGTTGGAAAGGCTCTCTTCACATCAAAGGAACACCCTCTTTCAAATGGAAGAAAATCTCAACTACGATACTGACGTATCTATCACGGCTTTCTCAAACACCACATTATTAATATAGAGGGTAGCAAAAAGTAGTTGTATAATGGTATCATTGGTGAACAAAACAAGCAATCTTACTTAAAAAAGTATCAGTACGTTCTGAATAGAGATTCTACTCTTCAGAAGTAGACATAAGGAGCGAAGAAAGAGAAGAGATAAAGGTCAGGAACGAAAGACGGAAAATAATTTTGCTGTCACTTCTGTCACTCATTTACAAACAAATAACCCGCTGATTACCAACATTCTAACGCAAATGTTAAAAATGACAGCAACTAAAATTAAAAATAAAATAGGGTTTTGAGTGGTTTAGAAGGAATACTATCGTCTGCCCATCTTACATTCCAATAAGCTTAGACAATAACCATCAACTATATTAAATCCACAATAGGCACTGTCATAGATAAAGCCTCATCGTGGAGGAACTCACCATATATCAGTGCTCATAAGAGTTATAGTCATTCCGCAACCCTTTAACTATTACCACATAATAGTTATATCATTAAAAATACTAACTTTGTGCGAATTTAATCAGTTAGTTGTGACTAAAGACATAGTCAAGAAAAAGAGTTCGAGATATTCTGGATGAGTACCTCAAGCGAATAATCATCGCAAGCATCAGAGCGGTATGCCATTCTTGATGCGGTGTATGACATGAAAGGCATTTCTCTTTAGAAGAGTTGAGTACAGAACTTGAGGCAAGGAACTTTCGTGTATCCTCGTGCAACACTGTACAGTACAATGCGCCTGTTCATAGAATTGCGCCTTGTTGTTCGACATCGTTTCATCGGACAAACCAAGTATGAGGCTTGTTACGATAATGAAGATCATATCCACCAGATATGTGACTGTCTGTGAACAGTGACCGAGTTGAATCTCCAGAGATCACTGAGGGCGATTAAGAACACTAAGTTTCATCGGTTCCGCAGAGATGGTTTCTCCTATATATATATGGTATATGCTCGTTGCCAGGCTGTTCTGTCACGTCAGAAGAGCAAGTTCTTAACCCAAAAAGCAAGGTAAAAACTCACATAAAAGCAAATGAACACAGGTAAAGTTGATGTCCTGTTGGGTCTCCAATGGGGTGATGAAGGTAAGGGAAAGGTCGTAGATGTCTCACACCACATTATGATGTTATAGCCTCGTTTTCAGGGTGGTCCTAATGCTGGACATACGCTTGAATTCGAGGGAGAGAAGTATGTTTTGCGTTCCATTCCATCGGGTATCTTCCAGGGAGGAAAGGTCAACATCATTGGCAATGGAGTGGTATTGGCTCCAGATCTCTTTATGGGAGAAGCAAAGGACTTAGAGCTTAGTGGGCACCCATTTAAGCAACGCTTGCGCATCTCAAAGAAGGCTCATCTCATCATGCCTACCCATCGCATCCTTGACAGAGCATACGAGGCTGCAAAGGGAAAGGATAAGGTTGGCACAACTGGAAAAGGTATTGGTCCTACCTACACAGATAAGGTTAGCCGTAATGGATTGCGTGTTGGTGATATCTTATGTGACTTTGAGCGCAAATATACGGAGCACAAGGAACGTCACATGAAGATGTTGGCAGCATTGGGCTGGACTGACTTTGAGGGTTTTGAAGAGACCGAGAAGCTGTGGATGGAAGGTATTGAGTACATGAAAGAGTTTGAGTTCATCGACTCAGAACATGTAATCAATCACCTATTGCGTGACGGTAAGAACATTCTTTGCGAAGGTGCTCAAGGAACGATGCTTGACGTCGACTTCGGTTCTTATCCATTTGTTACCATCCAATACTATGTGCTGGGAGCTTGCACGATTAGGTATTGGACCTAATAAGATCAGGTATGTCTATGGCATTATGAAAGCTTACTGCACTCGAGTTGGTGCTGGTCCATTCTCTACCGAGGTTGTTTGATGAGACTGGAAAGAAGATCCGTGACCTTGGTCATGAGTATGGTGCTGTAACAGGAAGAGAGCGTCGTTGCGGTTGGATAGACCTTGTTCAGCTTCGTTACTCAGTAATGGTTGATGGTGTGACAGAGCTTATTATGATGAAGAGTGACGTACTGTACCTTCGAAACCATCAAGGCTTGTGTTGCATGCGAGCTTTCCTGACGGTACACAAACACAGGATTTCCCATACGAGATAGACGATGTTAAGCCTGTCTATAAGGAGTTCCGTGGCTGGAAGAAGGATATGACCCAATGTCGCTCAGCAGCAGAGTTTTCCCCAGGAGTTCCGCGAATATGTTGCTTTCTTGGAGGAGTATCTTGAGACAAAAATCGGTATTATCTCATCGGTCCTGACCGCGAGCAGACAATCGTTTTATAATTGATTTAGAAATATAAAGAGCGTTAGGAAGTTGGGAATAACCAACTCCACTAACGCTCTTAACTCATCTATTTAGAAGAATAGAATAACAGACAATGGCAAATAAACCTTCCATCGAAAGGGTACCCGTGACTTCGGACCAGAGGATGGCAAAACGTAACTTCATATCGATACTATCAAAAAGTGTCTATGCTTTTGTATGTGTTCAGCAGATTGAGACACCTGTCATGGAGACTTTACACACCTTAATGGGCAAATATGGCGATGAAGGAGACAAACTCCTCTTTAAGGTGTTGAACTCTAGCGACTATCTGGAAGTCGGTTAGTGACGATGAATTAAAGGGAGCGTAACACGTTGAAGATGCAAACGAAACTATGCGAAGGGACTTCGTTACGATCTTACTCGTCCCCTTCGCACGCTACGTAGTCATGCATCGTGAAGAATGCAGTTGCCTTTCAAGCGTTATCAGATACAACCGGTATGGCGTGCCGACCGCCCACAAAAAGGGTCGTTATCATCGAGTTTTTACCAGTGTGATGCGATGTTGTAGGTTTCTGACTCACTATTAAATGAGGTGGAACTAATGCAGATTGGACACAGTCTTCACCAAGTTGGGAGTGAGAGTGCAGATAAAGATTAACAATAGAAAGATTCTCACGGGTATTGCTGAGGGTGATTGGTGAGAAGGATAAGATTGTTGATATCACTGTTGCTATTGATAAGCTCGATAGAGATGAGGACTTGAGAATGTAAACGAGAGTTGCGTGCTGATGGTATATCAGAGGATGCGATTGCTAGTTGCAACCTATCATTAAGTTAGAAAGGAACCAACGAAGAGAAGCTAGCGGTGATTGCGGATGCCTTGAAGGAGAGTGAGACTGGACTAAGGGAGTTGAGGAAACACGCTTTTATCCTTGATATGTTGAAGACGTCCGGACTAAAGAATGAGATGCAACTCGACCTGCCTTCCGGCACGAGGACTTAACTATTACACTGGCGCCGTATTTGTAGGGTTAAGGCGTTAGGATGTGCAGATTGGCTCGTACTGCGGTGGTCGATGTGACAATCTCACGGGTATCTTCGGTATGCCGCTCTCTGGCGTTGGTATCAGCTTTGGTGCTGACCGCATATATGACGTTTTGAACACCTCAGACCTTTATCCAAAAGAGAGCGTGCATAGGCACTCAATCACTCTTTATCAACTTCGGTGAGCAGTGTGAGACAGCATACTGTCTTCCAATCGTAGCAGCCGCCTTTCGTCGTGCGGGTAGCCTGCACCGAGATGTTCCCGATAAAGCAAAGATGATGCGATGACAGATGGCTATGCGAACACCAAGAACATCGGTTGTCGTGGCTCTTGCTGGAGAGATCGGAAATGAAAGAGGAAAGGTTACTTGAAGAATATGACTACTGGTGAACAAACGTTTCGTAACGCCAGAAGAGTTGATAGTCGAGGGTAAGTAATAAAGAGGAAAACGCCTCACCCTCGTCAACAGCACCACCTACAGCTCCCACACAGTTTCATTTGCAACTTCTCCGGATGGAGAGGGCGTGAATCTCCCATTACATGTACGCAACAAAGAGCAGCAGATGCAGAGGTGATGAGTGTACAAATCGAAAAGGAAACGTTCTTCTACCGCGAGCGAAGAGGCGTTTCCGTCTCTGTAATAGCATCACCTCATTCTCACCAAACGTCCCTCTCGTCGCTAATAGTGATGACCTCCCTCCATTCGGAGAGGGACGAGAGGCTGGTAGTAGCTGCTGAGGTCTCTCCCCTTTGGGGGAGGCTATTGCTGGGACTTACGTCCTCGTCTTCTACCCTGACAATCTTCGCCAATCCAACTCACTCGTCTCTTTAGTACAATGACGGGATATCGTCCTGTCTGTCTTCATCACCTCTACAACCCCAATCAAAAGATACACGGTGACTACCATCACTAAACGATGCGTAGAGTTGAGCATCTAATGCTCTACAGGCAGCGTAAAGGCGTTACGCTCAATACAAAGGAATCTGTACTAAACCACAAACTGGGTCGCAGGTCATTCCGAGATGAGTGTTCCAGTCCCATCTCCGCAGCATATTCTGTCTGTGAAGGACTACCACCGAACAGCTGGCAAGAAGCGGCTGATGCCATAGCGCAAGCAACCCCACCTCACCTTGACAACCTACTTGCACCAGAGATAGACGTATTGTACTTCACAATGTTACCAAAGAGTCCTGCCGTTGCAAGGGCATGTAAGATCTAGTCTCTGTAAAGTCATGCCCCTTGGAGAGGTGATAAAGCACCGCAGGAACTACTCCGCACGCACCGCAAGTAGGTGCTGTAACAATCGTTCCGTTCGATGCGTTCTCCTCACTCACCGCCAAGGCATAGGCATAAACCATACCGCGACTCTGCAAGAGGCTTATAACCACGTGCTTTTGATATAATAAGTTGGAGCTTTACGAGCCAAATTCAATGGACCAGGCAATGCCCCTTCACTATCCAATCCACGCTCAACAGCCGCCTGCATAGTATGCCACACTTCACGGAGATAGTCCCAGAAATCATCATCTCACACTGCTTTTACATATTCCCAATAGCCCCTTCCGTGATGTTCGCACCATGCTTGAATATCCTTCAGAGTATGCAGATCATACACTTCTGGATGTTTGAAGTAATCATCCGTAGCCTTTCCTTCCGACAAGGCACCACCTCCGATACTCATAAACAATCCATTCCTCAATCTCCTCACCAGCTCTTATGCAGCCCAAACTCCATCCCATGGGATGATAAGGCAGGAAGATGCTTGCTGCCAGATGATACTAACAGGTAATGGGCTTTAGTACGTCGATAATTGCCTGATCCGTCATGTGTCCCTCACCTGTTGCCAAACTGCCATACAACGTTACCTCAAAACGTAGCGCTTCCGAGGACGTTCGGCAAAAGATGATTGCAGCGTTGAGGTCCCATCGTATGACTCATTGATGGACCTTTTCCTTTTAAAGATTTTCGAGTGACCCATTGACTATTATCCTCAATACTTCGAACTATGATAAAGGTACAAGTGATAGAGCAATGAGATGCTGGTAACATCTAAAAACACTACTTCCTCAATTAAAATTTCGTACTGGGAAAGGATAATGGATTGACTGGCTGACAGGAAACAGGGACTCTGAAAAAGTAAAAAAGTAAAAAGAGTAAAAAGGTAAAAGAGTTGAGTCTACTCGTTAACGCAATAATATGTCAACTTAAACTAATTATTATTTTGAAACTTTGAAAAGACAACTATTTTTGTATCTTTGCGGTGTTTAACAACAAAGAAGATGAAGAGAATAATCCCTATAATTGCTTTACTGGTTCTACATTGTGGGCTTGTAAGAACAAGAACACTGATGATGGCGCAACCAATAAGGCACTCGATACGATACCGATAGTTGGTCACGCAGGTACAAGAATGCTCCGACTCTACATACGACAGAATACCTATTCATAAGATATATCACGCACGATGACGAGATGAAAGTGTCTGGTTCGTTTATGAAAGAAAAGACTTCAGTGAAACCTGCCATTGCGAACGCCGCATGCCATCCCCCATGACGGCAACGATAGGCGTATCGATCTCTCATCGTTCGACGCGAAGAACGTTCAACGCAGGGAAACAGATTATTATCACACTTCCCTGATCTAAAGATGTGTACTTACTCGACTAAAATAGACCATCAGAGGCCAAAGAAATATGTAGCTTAACACGGCAGAACTGATGCTGAACTAACTAACTATGAGCGCAAGGGCAGGAAACAGATTCTTAATGCTATCCCACAGATGGGTTGATCAGAAGCACAGAAGAGTGCTGCTCCGACAGTTGGTTCCTATTTCACACAACTTGTTATAGTGATGCTGATGACGATTTCTTTCCGCAAAGTTTACCGTCAATGATATACGTAACTTTATTGACACAAGCAAGGAGGGCTAAATGATGGAAAGAAAACGCCTAACAAGTTACCCCAAGGCTCATCAGCAAGAAAAGAAAGGGCAGAAGATGGTTGATTTTCATCACAAAAGAAGCAGTTGTTACTGGGCTGTCTCGTTACTTCTCGTGGTCTTTGTTATTATCCTCTATCGGTGCCTTCATGGTTGAATGCGTCCAATGAGATTGGCACAAGACCGACAAATAAAGATTGACATAACGCCTACCGCATTCAAGAGATACAAGATATCGGCAGTGGGAGTTCCTTTCATCAATGACGAGGAACTCATTGACACCATTAATCACGGTTTTCTTCCGACGACGAACTGGTGAGAATCTATTACGGAACGATTCGCATGGGAATAGACCTGCATCACGCAGAACCGCAATGGCTGCCAGTTGAGGATGACAGTATCGTAGTTGCCAAGCTACCCTATCGAACTCTTTTGACAGAAACTTCATTGATGAAGCGCACACACGTCGTTCTTTCGAGAAGGAGATTGGTCATCAGTGACCGCGAAGCCCTTTATCGGCGTGCATATAACAAGATGATAGCACGCTGCATGACGCCTGCAAAATATCAAGACAGCCGAAGAGAATGCACGCGAACAGTTCACCCAATTCCTAAAGGCAATGGGTTATAAGAATGTGAAAAGTGACGTTATGCACCAGCAAAAGTCCGAAGTCATTGATACAAAAAGAGGATAGAATTAACGTTGCTACACTCACCTCTTTCTACACTCAGGGTTAGCTATCCTCTTACAGCATGATTACATACCATGAATGCGGTATTTTTAATAACACTAACTCTTCGTTTTAATTGGGCAAAAGCATATATCTTTTGCAGGCGTTAAAGAATATTTATCAACTAATTAAAAGTGTTAGAATCTATGAATAAGATCACAGCACCGGTGCATACAGTACTTTGAGATTGCAGCTCACTAAGGGCGTGGGAATTAATTTTATACGTATTGCGATATTCATTATCTTCGTGTGGATAGGCGGTTTGAAGTTCTGGAACTATGAGGCAGAAGGAATCGTTCCATTCGTTGCTAACAGTCCGTTTATGAGCTTCTTTTATACGAAAGATGCGCCTGAATATAAGGATTATAAGCTAAAGGAAGAGTGAGTTCGATAAGGTTAAACACGAGTGGCATGAGGCTAACAACACTTATACCTTCTCGCATGGTTTGGGTATTGCAATTATGACTTTCGGTATCTTGACATTATTAGGTATATGGTTTCCGAAAGTCGGTTTCGTTGGTACGGGGTTAGTCATCTTAATGACTTTAGGTACTCTGTCGTTCCTTTGTCACAACGCTCAGCATGGGCGCCGACCTGGCAGTGGCGTAAACTATGGATTCTCGTTATTGACAGGTGCAGCGACTAGTAATCAAGGATGTCTCGTGTAGCTATCCGCGTGTGAGCTGTCTTATCAGATTGTGCACAGCGTGTCTTACAAAACGCAAGTATAGGGTAATATCTTATACGTTTGCGACTAAAGAGTTTAATTATAATAGAAAGTGTGACGATGCTAAATCAGCATGGCACGCACTACATCTGTCTTGCATCTGCAATAAAGATTTACGCACTTTGATCACATCATTGAAACACATCGAGCGTTTCTAAATTATAAAACAGATGTGGTCGATATTGCCAATGGATCCAAATAAGTTTTAGATGCTTTATCCTCTATAAAGATAAATTACAGGAAACTAATAATACCGCTGTGAAGTTATTAAATAAAGATAAATAGAATCCCAAAAGAAACGGCTTTTTCAACACATAACCAACAATACCACGTGCTGTCTTTGAATCCTTATAATAAATATTAACAACACCAAGACAACGATAACAATCAGGTATGCGTCGCCTTGTGTCACTTCATAATTGTTAGTGACTTTAGACTTCCTCGGTTGCTGACAAACAGGAACCTTTCCAAAAAGTAGAACAACAAAACCCTGTCCTTCACAGCCCTGTGCACACAATAAACACGAACTTCGTCTTAGAAATCCATCGTTCCTTGCACTTCTATGATACATTGTCTTCGATTCACCTGCAAGTATGCGAGCCTCTATGCCTCCCTTGCCTATTACGACTCTGCCAGATGGTCAGGCATGAGCGCAAATTGTCATCAACGACGAACACAGAACATATGCTTTAATCAAAGATTTTCTTTCATACTATGGACTCTTTATTTATGAAACTAAATCGCTTGTAAGCATTATCTATTCAAATTAAAGAGAGAAAGTTCTTTGGATGATGATACGCGACAGAACTTATGCGAAACCGATGAGTCGCACATAACGCTTTTCTACACAATCAAGAAACGGAGATACCACTGTGGAGGTCATCCCTATTTGAGTAAAAAGCATGTCCCATGACACTACCACAGAACATGCTTTATCAGTTTTCAAATTATCCGAAAGTTATCGCACATGATTGCATCACTTTTCTCAACACCAAGACCATCGAGATAATCGGTAACAGTCTTGGATAAGCATTGGAGGTCCACGTGGCACTACTGCAATCCTCAGGTGCCTCCGTGATCTTTCAAGTACTCATCACGAATGCAATTAACCGCAAAACCAGTGTACACTTCACCTCGCAGCAATCAGCAAACAGGGTCTGGTCGGTCAGATAGAAAGGTGGAATGGAAGTTTGGATATTCCTTTTCAAGCTCCAAGAAATCCTCCAAGAAGAAGCTTTCACCCAATGCACGAGCACCACCATAGAGAAAGAAGTGCATCTCCACGATCACGAGAGTGTGTAAGGTCAGTGTCATATGCATGCTGCGCACGCAAAGCGCTCACCAGCACCACCAGCAATCCATCATCTCCTTACCAGAGTGTAGTTTGGATGGAAAGTCACAATGCATGGTCCACTCATCATAACCTTATTCCTGGAGCTTAAGTGAGAAGATGCAAGATGAGCCACACTAGTTGGTACATCTTGAAACCTACTTGCAGGACGTGGGAGGAATGGGGTTGAAACGCCACGAACCGTCAATGTGACGATGTCACCCTCAGCTAGATAGTTCGCCTGGAATAGGCACGCACCTGATCTCTCTCAGGGTTGTAGCGAGCCTTTCAGAGAGGATGCCAAACTTCTTCCATGCACCGACATATTCCTCACCAATATCATTCTTATCGAAATCCTTGTCATAGTCAATGCAATCTCGTATGCAGGAATCTCGATCTGTGTGCAAAAAGGCAGCCTGGGACAGAGTCCATGTGCTGCACCCTGCAGCACCAATGCAGCCGAAACTCCTTTATGAGTAGATGAAAACGTTCTTGTTAGAGGATAACGGTAACACCTCCCATTCCTTGACGCCCATGACAGATTCAGGTACTTTGAGTGACATATCACCCTCACCTTGCACTCCGGCATCCAAAGCGCCACATCAGCATCTCCCTTACGACCGAGAGCGTGACGTTCTGGAATCCGAGTATCTCGCCACCGCCTTCAACTACCTGCGTGGCCTTATCATTGACCACAGCTGCGCTTTTCCACCGCAGGCAGAAGGCGGGAAAGATCGCCAGCCTCGATTCAGTGTAGCCGCAACTGCGAGCTGTACCCTGATTCAGCGAGTCATCTGCTTGTCACCATTAATAAGTTAGCCGTCACTTTTCCCCACTTGGACCGAGACACTAGCCACAAGCAGCAGAATCACTACTGCAGGATAGTGATCAAGAGACACTATAATCACTTTGTTGTTACAGTGTCATTGTTTACTATATAGATTTTAAGACTCAGAGAAGCACATACTATTGCCAGCCATCAGTCCGTGAGAAACGTGACACCGAAGTCCCTGCAAAGGCTTTGGTACGATCTGAATACTCCATCTTTTCTCACGGATAAGCACCCATTGCCACGATAGCCAAAAGCAGCCCAAAACCAGAACCAAGATCATAAAGCGAGGCATCCCAGAAAGCAGCCGATATTGTGTACTTGATGGATCAAGACCTATACGCTGTTGCATGAAAAGCGATGCTCCCCATGATAAGCACAATTCACTGCAATCAATGGTAAGAAGATGCCCAAAGCACCATAGAGCGAAAGGGAGAATGCCTCTCTACTGCCATTTCAACCATCTCGAACGATAATACCTGCAATGACTGCGATAAAAGAGGATAAAACCATAGGTAGGTCAAGTCGACACCATCCGGCCAAACACAGCCCGAGAACCTTTGTTGGTCAGTAGAGTACTGACTCGTGTAGCAACGAGCAATACGAATGTCACGGCTGCTCCAAGACCCAATGACGTCTTTCACGCTTCTTAGATGACAGAGGTAAGAATCGACAGGCACTCGAGGAAGAATGCGAAAATCATATTGTCCACAAAAGATGGACCGGAAGAATAAACTAATAAGATGTTCCTAGTACTTCTTGTCTTTTATAGAAATATGAACGATGAACCCAAATAACACAACCAAGTAGGGATGAGCGCCATTGCCGGCATTGTCATCATTCCGTTATCCATATAGCCTGCATCATAAAGGCTCTCTGGAGAATCTTGAAACCGAGCAATGATCACGACCGAAGAACTCGAACAGCACCAACGTAACGAGGATCATAAGATACCCCAAAACCGCTCCGATACCATCAAGGAAACAGGTGCAAAGGCTTAGTCATGGCAAAAGCTTCAAGCTACTATGAGAATACAGTTGGTAATAATCAAACCGACATAAACCGAGAGCTGCTACACTCAACATCATAGCTACAGCTTTGAGAGTTTGACTCACGATGGTCACATAGCGCAGCAACGACCACCAACTGTACAATGATACGGATACGATTAGGATTGTGTTGCGATGAGTGAAATAATAACATTGGAGAACGCTAGTGATGATGGTCACGGCAAGTCCCACAACAATTGCTGCTTCAACTGCGAAGTTACAGCGTGCAGAACAGATACCGAGTACCTGGACCATACTGGGTTATCCAGACTCAGCGGATTACTGAACACCTTCTCTATTTTGCTTTTGAGAATAAATCCATTTTCTTATCGTTCTAAAAGATTAGAATATTATTTGCTTGTCAGAATTTGAACGTAAAGTGTTAAGTCCACCTTTATTCGAATGGAACATCTCTCGTCACACCATTACTGGTAAGTGTTGCACTTTCAGTTACGGCATCTACCTGTGTCTTTGGATCTTCGATCTTCTTTCTCCACAGCATAGTGCTATCTTCTGGATATCGTTATCCACTACAGTAGATGCTTCTTTCCTTGAACATATAGCCCTGCCATGTCATCGTTGTCTTTTGATTTCTAGCACCAGACCAGCAGTCTCATCTCATGGTTAAAAGTAAGCTCCAAATACATGTTCTCTTATCGCCATATGATATAATAAAAAGCCATTGATAGGTCCCAAAGACCATTACCATAGAACAGGGATGACATACTTAACCTCTCCATTTACCTTACAACGGAATAAGGCGAGTTTACCTTCTTTAGCATCTTTACTATTCAGCTTAAAGCCAGCATCAACGCCTCCTTGCTTACCAGCCTCAACCACTTTACCATCGCTATTGATAATATCATCCGCAATGATACATCTTCTTCCATAGCTCAACAGCCTGTTCATTGGTCATATTACGATCCTGATTGAGTGCAAACAAGATCTGTTTCTGCTGATCAAGCTGTACGTTAGCATCCTGCATTGGTTTTAATGCTTGGAATACAAAGGCAAGTAAGAAAGCCACTATCAGCACGAGGATGATAGAATAGGTAATTGTATAAGAATTACTATTTGTTTTCATTTCTTTCTCCTCCTTATTTATTTAGCACGCTTTGCGCGCTTGCTGATGTTTGACTGAACTACACAATAATCAATAAGTGGTGCAAACATATTACCAAAGAGGATGGCGAGCATCATACCCTCTGGATAGCCTGGATTCAACACACGGATAATGATAGCCATTGCACCAATGAAGAATCCATAGAACCACTTACCTGTCTCTGTACGAGCAGAGGTGACTGGGTCGGTTGCCATAAAGACTGCACCAAAACAGAAGCCACCAAGTACGAGGTGCTCATACCAGTGGATTGGCGTTGCACCACTTGATTGGAAGATAAGCCCCATGACCGTACCACCAATAAAGACACTTAACATTGTCTTCCAACTTGCAATATTGGTCCATAAAAGAATGATAGCACCTATTGCAATGGCAATAACAGATGTCTCACCGACAGAGCCAGGGAGCAATCCTATGATCATATCGTTCAGATTGTGACCCATGTGAGTACCTTGTGCAATTTGCCCAAGTGGGGTTGCCATAGTAAAGCCATCAGGCAAGGTGTAACCAAGCCCAAAGATAGAATCCTTTGCTACCCATATACTATCGCCAGTCATCTTACTTGGATAAGAGAAGAAGAGGAATGCACGTGCAGCCAATGCAACGTTAAAGATATTCATACCTGTTCCACCGAAGATCTCTTTCGTGAAGATTACTGCAAAAGCTACAGCGAGAACAAGAATCCAAAGTGGTGTGGTCACAGGAATAATCAATGGAATCAGAATACCTGACACAAGATAACCTTCCTGAATCTCCTCACCTTTCCATTGTGCCCAAGCAAACTCAATACCTAAGCCGACAATGTAAGATACAAGGATTTTTGGCAACAGCGCAAGCATACCATAGAGGAACATTCCCCAGCAGGTAGCATCAGCCAACTTACCAGCTGCTAAAGCGTTCTGATAGCCGATATTATACATACCGAAGAGCATAGCTGGTACCAACGAAAGTACTACTATACTCATTATTCGCTTCGAGTCAATAGCGTCATGGATAGAAGTTCCGCTCTTTGATGTCTCGTTAGGAACATAAAGGAACGTCTCGAAACCATCGAAGACACTCTTGAAAGCGTGAAGCTTTCCGCCCTCCTCAAAGTTTGGGCGTATCTTATCGAGATAATTTCTTAAACTCATAATACTTTTATTATAGGGTTCTTAAAGTCCAAAAGTTTCAGTTTCCAAATTGTTACAAAGCCTTTGTAATGCTATTACAAGTTAGCTGTAATGTTATTACAAAGCCTTTTGTAATGTTACTACAAAGCATTTGTAATGCACTCATCAAGCATGGTTTACATCCTTTTTACGTCTATAACTGCTGATTGAATTATCATTAATAACACTCTGAGAAACTTTATTTGAAAACTATAGTTAAAGTTATTTGGGCTCATGACCCCCTATCATTCTCTTTTCTAAGGATATCTAAGCCCTCACGAACTATCTTCTGCAAATGGTAATTTTGAACTATCAACAAACTCTGCAAGAGCGAAGTCTTCAGGACTTACTTCATAAATTCCTAATTCTTCTTGACGGTCAATATTACCTAGAGATAATTGATTTAACGAGATACTCACCATATATATCCATGGGTAAAACCTTATCATACTCTCCGCTCATAATCATGTGACGTTCACCACCTTTTATACGAGCATCAAGGTTATAGGTCTTCTTTCCCTGTAACCAAGTGAAGTAACTACGCGAGGTTGAGAAATCATTGAAACGGGGTAATATCCAGCCAAAGATTTCATTTACATCATCACCTTCTGGTATAACAGTAACCTCTGAAGTATGTGCGCCAAGGACAGACTCGTCATTAGCGATAACACCAGTGAGAGGATTACCATTGAGGATACGAACGCTACAACCATCAACGATGTTGTCTGCAAGAATCTGCTTCAATGGAGTACCCACGAAGGCATCAACATAACCTGTCTGCTTTACCATACTACCTGCTATAGCAACACGACGAGTGAGGTTAACCTTACCTGTATTGAACAAGCGACCAAAGAAGATAACAGCTGTTGGGTCAATAGTCCATACCACTTCACCTTTATTGACTGGGTCGATATGATTTACCTGTACACCAACATTACCTGCTGGGCAAGGACCATCAAAAACTGTTACCTCTACGTCCTTTGCACTAATCAACGCAGAAGCCGACTGCTTAGTACCAATACCCAAATAAACCTTTGCAATCTTGGCGAGAGCAGTTAAACCAGTCTGGAAATCCTTCTCCTGACCATTCAACTCAAACTCGAAGTCGCCCTGCAAAGGTTTATCACGAAGTGCAGACACGAAAATAGCCTTTGGTTCTGTGTCTGGACGTGTAGCAACAGCATAAGGTAGCTGGTTGATATAACCAAACAATCCCTGCCTGCAACAATGAAGCCTTGACATCATCTGCGGGATAAGCCCGCCACGTCCTTCACACCGAAGTCAGCATACTCTTGCTGCGCATCGGCAGCAATTTTCACACGCAACACCTTACGTCTTTCTCCACGCTCAACAGCTGTGACTGTACCGCTCACAGGAGAAGCGAAGCTAACTTCAGTGCACCCTTTGTCAACAAATAAGGGGTCACCAGCTCGACATGGTCACCTTCACGGACAGTCACCTTAGGTGTCAATCCCGGGAAATCATCAGGAACCAAAGCATATTCTGTAGGTGATTTCACAGACAACATCTGCTCCTGTGCACGTCCTGTAAGGTTAATGTCAAGCCCTTTCGTAACTTAATTACATTTGCCATAACAATGATATAAATGCGATATTATCTTATTTCATTCATGAATATTGTGCAAATGTAGCAAAATTAAGGACATTAGGAACATTTATATGTATTTATTTCAGCACGAAGTCTTTTTAGTAGTTTTTGCAGACGCATTGAAGAAGCTTAGAACCACCTTCCGATGGATTATATATGGACTTTTAGTGGGTCTTTATATTACCTTGATCGTATTGTTGCACATACCAACGATACAAGCTTTTGTTGCACATAAGGTAGCTGACGCCGCTTCGACAAAAATTAGGAACAGAAGTTCGCATTGGACGCATAAACTTAGGCATTCTCAACAGATTCATTCTTGATGATATTATCATATATGATCAAAGTAAAAAGAAGATGATTTCAGCTTCTCGTATTGGTGCGAAAGTTGACATTCTACCCTTACTCCGTACTGGGGACATAAACATCTCATCTGCACAAATCTTTGGATTAGATGCTAACTTATACAAGACAAACAGGGATGCTAAGTCCAACTTCCAATTTGTCTTAGATTCTTTAGCTTCAAAGACAATAGCAAGAAATCGCCATTGCGCTTATCTATTAATAGTCTTGTCATTCACAATGGTAAATTAAAAATATGATGTATTCGATGCTCGAAAGACACCCTAATAAGCTCAATATAAGCCATCTTGAGTTAAGTAATATTTCTTCATATATTATCTTAAACAAACTAGATGATCAATAATCTTTGGGTTCATCTCAAATCCTTATCATTTAGTGATGCTTCTGGAGCAACGGTTAAACAACTTGCTTTTGAGACGAAAGCAGATCAACAGCATGCTACTATTAAAGACTTTGATCTCACATTATCTAATAGTTATATAAGGTTTAAAAAGCTATCTACTAATTACAAATTAAAAGATAAAAAGCTTGTAGACAATAGCTTGAAATACGCTATTAAAGGATTTAAAGCAGAGATAACACCCACAGACTTTGCCCCTTTGTCAACCAACTTAAGGAATATCTACACCAGATATTCAATCATAGTAGAAGCTGATGGTACATATCATAAACTTAGAATTAATCATCTATTGATAAACAACAACGCACAATCAACACTATTGCATGCCAAAGGTTGGATTAATAATATTGGCAGTAAGCCCAATTGGAAGTTCTTCCTTAATCCTGTAAAAGTCAACAATGAAACATTAAATATCATTGCGAAACTTGCACACCAAACACTACCATCGGCACTTAACAACCTTGGTGACCTTTATTATAAAGGTTCTATCTCCTCTATTCGGGGTAATCTCAATGCACATGGAATATTAAGGAGTAGTGCTGGAACAGCACAATTAACGACCAATATACATGGTAAGAATATCCGTGCTAAGGTAAACACATCTGACTTTAACATTGGACGAGTAATCGCCAATCCTGACTTTGGTACCATTAGTACAAACATCCTTATTGATGGTAAAAGCAGACCTTTCGTATATCTTAGCTAAGGGTGATATTCATTCTTTCGGATATAAAGGATACAACTATAAAAACATTCACCTTGATGGTTTATTCAGAAATGATGCTTTTATAGGAAAAATAGCAATCAATGATCCTAACGGAAAACTATCAATCGATGGTAAAGCCAATAATATTTTAGCCTTTATCAAGAAGAGAGAGAGACTGTCTGCAGATATATCTATCAATGCTCAAAGTGTCAATCTTTCTGCATTACATTTAACCAACGCACTGGGAAACAGAACTTTCTCTTTCAGAAGTCATATTAAGGAAGCTGGATCGAACTGATAATATAATAGGTACGTTGGATGTCTCCCAAATCGCTATGAGTGGAGAGCAACAGAATATAAATTTAGACCATATCAATGTGGCAATGAACAACGGACTTCTTGCCAAATCAATAAAGGCAAAGACCGATTTCGGAGAGATTGATATTAATGGGCAATACGATTACCAAACACTTCCTCAGAGTATTCAAAGTGTATTAGGACATTACCTCCCGAGTATTGTCTATTCACATCCAAAATTTTCTATAGCAAAAGGGAGAAATGCTTATACATTCTCACTAAGGCTTAACAACACACAATTAATCAATCAATTACTAAACACCACCATCGTTTCCCCCTATCCTATCACAGCTAATGGTATGATTAACGAGGGGCGGAATGAGATAGACTTATCTATTGGTGCAGCTAATGTTACATACGCAGGACAACTGTTACAGAACTTGTCCATTAACCTCTCCACCCAGCCAGAAGGACTACACGCTCGACTTTGTGGAGAAAGAAAGGGAACTAAAGGACCTCATATAACGGTCAATGCAGAGGGACTCATTAAGAACAATACGATCAATTCCGACATTAAATTCCAAATACCAGGTCACACGATAATGCACGGGAATATCAGTAGTTTTACTGCTTTTTCACGTCATAATGGTGATTTGGAGACACAATTACATTTCAATCCGTCTGAGATTAACATTGATACTATCACATTAAGTGTACTACCATCCGACTTATCTTATCGTAAAAACAACCTCAATATCAGTCATTTCGAGGTATCCAATCGTAATCAACACATTATTGTGAATGGTGTTACTTCAGGTAGTATGAATGATTCTATCATCGTAAAGTTCAAGGAAATTGATGTACCATATATTCTCGATCTCGTCAACTTCCATAGTGTTAGTTTTGCTGGTATCGCATCAGGAACAGCATCTATCAAATCTTTCTTCCATCAACCAAAGATGGAAGCGAACCTTGAAGTACATAACTTTAAGTTTGAGGATGGAGACATGGGGATCCTCTATGCTAATGCAAACTACGATAAGGAGGGTAAGATTGGAATTGATGCACACGCCGACACAAACGATGGGGCTATAACTGATATCAAGGGGTATGTAGACATAAAGAACAGTTATATCAACCTTCCTATTTATGCACATAACACTCATCTATCATTCCTCAAGACTTTTTGTAACTCTTTCATGGACAAGATAAAACTTAGAGCTAACGGATGGTAAGGTTGTTGGACCCCTAAGTGACGTAAATCTTGAGGGAGACATGGAGGCTTATGGCAATGTTTATATCAAGCCAACAGGAACGACCTATGATTTAACGCATGGGCATGTGCGTATCATTCCAAACGAGATTATCTTTGCCAATGACACAATTACAGATCTCCCTAGTGGGCATCTTGGTATTGTAACAGGAGGATTAATCACAATAGCTTTACGACACCTCACGTATGATATAAATATCAGCGAAGCACAGAACCTTCTCTTATAACCTCCCCAAACATTGGGACAGAATCGTTCTGGGGAGTGGGTATACGCCACTGGCAATTGGCATATTATGGGTGCTCCAGGTACAAACGACATTAGATGTTGAATTGAAACCTTGTAAGAATACATTTATTACTTACAATGCGGCATCAACCAATGAAGCTGGAACGAACAACTTTATCCATTGGGTGAACATCCCGAAAGATAGTACACAAAAAGAGAATGTAGAGACTAAGGAGACACCCATCAATGGCTAAGACTACCTCTTCAGGACATCCAATAATCAACTCCGAACTTGCTAACATATCAAGTGACTATGTATGAACTTCATCTTAAAGACCAATCCTAACCCAACATTAGCGTCTTAATGGATGAAGCAACAGGTGATAATATCAAACTCAACGGTTTGGTATCATCCGTGCAACCTATTATAATAAAGGAGCATTCCAACTCTTTGGTAATTATAATGTAAACTACGGGCAATATAACCTCACTATACAGAACATCATTAAGAAGCAGTTTACATTCCAACAAGGTTCTACTATTACATTCGGGGGTGACCCTTTCAATGCAGCATTGGATCTAAAGGGAGTCTACACTATCAACTCCACTCATTGAGTGACCTTGGACTTGGCAATTCTTTTTAGTTCTAACAACACGAAGGTCAATTGTTTATTAGACATAAAAAGGTACACAGCTTCACCTAAGAGTTACCCTTTTGGACTTGACCTCCCCAGTCTCTCTTCTGATGCACAGCAGATGGTTCGATCTATATTACAATTCGGAACAAGAACTTAACCAGCAGGTGCTTTATCTACTTGCTGTAGGACGCTTTTATCCGCAGAGTAACAATAACAGTACAGCACAAGGGAATAGAACTCCAAGTGGGACTTCACTCGCTATGCAGAGCCTCTTATCGGGAACAATATCTCAACAGATTAACACTGTGTTGTCAAATGTAATCAACACGAATAACTGGAACTTCGGTGCTAATATTGCCACAGGTAACGAAGGATTCGATACTGCTGAGTACGAAGGAACTTTATCTGGTAGCATACTCAATAATCGACTTTTATTCAATGGGCAATTCGGTTATCGTGATAATGTAGCGAAAAACAGCTCTTCTTTCATTGGTGATTTTGACATCCGTTATCTCTTATCACCAAACGGAAATTTCGCTTTCAGAGTTTATAATCAAACGAATGATCGCTATTTTACTCGCAACTCACTTACAACACAGGGAATAGGACTATCCTGAAAAAAGACTTCAATAAGTTAAGTGATATTTGGAAGAAGAAGAGGAAAAAGTCAAAAAAAGGCAATCAAAAACGTTGATATACAGAATATTATTAGTATCTTTGCACCCGATTTGGGCGTACTCTGCCCATTCGTACAAGGTAATATAAAGTCAAACCTTTATTAATTAAATTATTTTTAAACACTTTATGACAAATTACAAAGACGTCCAGAATGTACAGCCTTTAGCTGACTTTAACTGGGATGAGTTCGAAAACGGTACACAAACCGAAGCCAGTAAGGATGACCTTGCAAAGGCTTACAACGAAACACTCAACAAGATCCAGGAACACCAAGTAGTTGAAGGTACTGTTATTTCAGCTGACAAGAAGGAAGTGGTTGTTAACATCGGCTACAGAGCGATGGTATTATCCCTGCTTCTGAATTCCGTTACAACCCTAGATCTCAAGCCTGGTGACAAGGTTGAGGTTTATGTAGAGAGCCAAGAAGACAAGCGTGGTCAACTCGTTCTCTCTCATAAAAAAGCTCGTCTCCAGAAGAGCTGGGAGAATATCAACAAGGCTTTGGAGAACGATGAGGTTATCCAAGGTTACATCAAGAGCCGCACTAAGGGTGGTATGATTGTTGACGTATTCGGTATTGAGGCATTCCTTCCTGGTAGCCAGATTGACGTTCATCCTATACGTGACTCACGATGTATCGTTGGTAGTGACAATGGAGGTTCAAGGTCGTTAAGATCAACCAAGAGTTCCGTAACGTAGTCGTATCACACAAGGCACTTATCGAGGCAGAACTTGAAGCACAACGCAAGGAGATTATCTCTCACTTGGAGAAAGGTCAGATCCTCGAGGGTACTGTTAAGAATATCACTTCTTATGGCGTATTCGTTGACCTCGGTGGTGTTGACGGACTCGTACACATCACAGACTTATCTTGGGGTCGCGTAAGTGATCCTCATGAGGTTGTTGCTCTCGACCAGAAGATCAACGTTGTTATCCTCGACTTCGATGAAGAGAAGAAGCGTATTGCTCTCGGTTTGAAGCAACTCACTCCACATCCTTGGGATTCACTCGATCCTAACCTCAAAGTTGGCGACCACGTTAAGGGTAAGGTTGTCGTTATGGCTGACTACGGTGCATTCGTAGAGATTCAGCCAGGTGTAGAGGGATTGATCCACGTCTCAGAGATGAGTTGGAGTCAGCACCTACGTTCTGCACAGGAGTTCATGAAGGTTGGTGATGAGGTTGAGCCAGTTATCCTTACACTCGACCGCGAGGAGCGCAAGATGTCTCTCGGTATCAAGCAGCTCAAAGAAGAATCCCATGGGAGACCGATCGAGGTTAAGTACCCTAGGGCTCTAAGCACACAGCAAAGGTTCGTAACTTCACTAACTTTGGTATCTTCGTAGAGTTAGAGGAAGGTGTTGATGGCTTGATTCACATCAGCGACCTCTCTTGGACTAAGAAGGTTAAGCACCCATCAGAGTTTACAACTCAAGGTGCAGACATTGATGTTGTTGTTCTCGAAATAGATAAGGAGAATCGTCGTTTGAGCCTCGGTCACAAGCAGCTCGAGACTAATCCTTGGGATGAATACGAGAAGATCTACACTCCAGGTACTATCCACGAAGGTAAGATTACCGAGTCTATGGATAAGGGTGCAGTGATTACTCTTACAGAAGGTGGCGAAGGTTTCGCAACACCAAAGCACCTTGTTAAGCAGGATGGCACACAGGCTCAACTTGGTGAGGTTCTCCCATTCATGGTAATCGAGTTTGTTAAGGACACAAAGCGTATTATCCTTTCTCACTCTCGTACATTCGAAGAGGTTAAGGAAGAGCCACGTCGTCAACGCGCACCAAAGGCACAGAAGGATGCAGCTGGCATTAACAATGTAGCTGCTAGCACCTCTCTCGGCGATCTTGACGTACTTAGCTGATTTGAAGAAGAAGATGGAAGAGGTAAGTAATCACTACTTGCACATCTGATAACTATGAGGTATCAGGCTGTAAAGCCCTGATACCTTTTTGTTTCTAAAGTGTTAGCACCATATCAATTAGGTGTTAGTATGATATCAAGTAAGTGCCTGCAACCATGCAAAACACCATCCATTCCCACATAACCAATAAACGCAAACAAAGAAAATTCAATCCTAAAACCATCCTTTTCATCCAACACTATAGATTATAGGATTCATAAACTCTTTTGTAATTTACTTTGAGATAAAGTATTTTCATAGTATTGATAGAAGATGAAGTAAATATTGAGAGGTGCATTCTATTATACTTTCTACAATGTTACACAGACCCCTTTTACTTTCTAAATATGCATTATATTTTAATCATGGTTGCTGTCAGTTTTAACATTTTCGCTTAATTTTGACTGGTTATTAATGAATTATACATGACAAAAGGATGACAGAAGTGACAGGAAAATGAAAAACTGATGATTTTTCAGTTAACCCCCATATCAATCTATCATCCTTTACTCGTCTTTTCTCACACTAGGCAAGCATTAAGAGAAGTTTTCTGTAAATAAAAATACCACATTTACTTTACTTTGTAACCCTCATATTTCCTATTAACAATGAGGATAAAGAACGGTTGCTAGAATAACTCTGCTTTTGCGCCTTTGCTTTAAATCATAAGTTAAAGCAACTCTTGTTGCCAACCTCCGTGAGAGAAATAGGACGAAGATCAGTCCTTAGATTCGTAACAGGTAGGATGTAGCCACTACAAAGCTTTTTCTTAAAAATCAATGTGGGTAGGGCTGACCGCCCTTCCCCATATATGCTGCTTCACCAAATTGCTTTTCAAACTCAGTTTGAGAAGTAATTTTTTTGATGATAGGTTTCGTTTCGTCACCAATATGAAAGTAATTTCTCGCCTCCACAAAAGCTACAGGATTACCAGTATTAGAAGTCTTCTTACTTGTTACACATGATGATAACAACATTAATGCAACACTAAAAACAATTAAAAGTCTCTTCATCTCTTAAAATCAAAAATCATTTAATTATTAAAAATACATATCCTCCTCATATCGTCCCTAAAGCCTCACCACAATTCCTGTAACACAACTGACAGAATGCCATAATAAGTTATCTGTTATCACAAAAGTAACCACTTTATCGCTAAAAAAGTACACTTTTGCCCTTAAAAGAGGTTAATACTCTTAATGGCATAACCTTTTGTTAGTACATATAATGTACGAGATTCTTTCTTTGAGCAAATATTATAAACATATCAAACTATCAATAATATGGCACATGGACATGATGTTCTCCACATGATGGAGGGCAATAGTTACAAAAACAAAGAGGATTTAGTAAAAGCAATCATTGAGCACTTCGGACCAGAGGAGGAGTTTCACACTCTGCTTCGAGAGGGTCATGAATGCAACAGAATTAGTTGATTTCCTCACAAAAAAAGGCAAATTTATACCTGCAACTGACGGCTTTACAGTGGATACAACAAAGATTTGTAATCATAAACAAAAGGTCTTTTTAATTAATAATCAAGCGTTTAATAAAACAAAGAAACATGATAAAGATATATGGAATGAGCACTTGTCCGGACTGTACAGCCGTTGACAAGCATGTAAAAGGGAGACGATCGTTATGAAGTGATGAGACATTGGCGCACATGTAAGAAACCTCAAGGAATTCCTCCGTCTCACGTGATAATAGCCCTGTTTTCGACGATGCGAAGAAGCATGGCTACGCTGGTATTCCTTGTTTCCTGCTTGAAGATGGCACCGTGACGCTATCTCTCGAGGAGGTTAGTATTCATCTTGATGATGCACCCGCAGCTTCTTGCCGTTTGGATGGCTCTGGCTGTTAAGCGAAAAGCTCTTTAGCCAGTAATAGATACTGAGAGGCAGGCTACAGTTACCTGTAATTATGCCTCCCTTGACTGTCGACATGACAGTCTAACGTGTCTCTTGAACAATACAATCTAATCTTAATAAACCACCTTTCTCTATTGATAACTATCACTAGTTATTTAATCAAAGAAGATGAGAATGGTGGTATATTACTACTCATCTCTAACCTTTTTCAATCCCTTCTTTCGCAAAGATACTCACAAATAATTGATAGTCATTGTCATAGTTTCAGAAAGATAGAAGAGCCTCTTACTTTTTGATATACGTCAATCATTCGGCGAGTAAAAGCTAGTTTCGTTTAATAGATAAAATACTTGCTTGAAATAGAACTGCCAATTTATTTTACCACTAAAAAGGACCTATCACAACTACTCGATAAGTCCTTCAATCCTTCAGGAACCACAATCGAGATCGCAATGTATCTGTGCCAGCTTCCTCTAAACCATGTTTGGTAATGTGGAATCGTTGGCTGCGTCCATCCTCCGAGCAGGCTCGGCGACGAATCAACGAGCATCGCTCAAGTGCTGCAATCACCTTCGAAGCATTCTGAACGAGGTCATCTCCAGCTCGTCAGCAATCTCACTTGCTAACATGGGATCATCGTGTTCGGAGAGCAAACAAAGCAGTGCAGCCCTCATTGATGTTCAGCCCCACTCGCTGCTGCAAGTCGGTTTCGAAGACAGTTACAACACGTGATATATCACGGATCTTACGAATACATTCACTATTCATTAGCCCCTTCTATGCCCTTACTTCAGCAAGGTTGACTTGATAGCTTCCTCGAACTGTGGCTTATTCATTGCTCCCGTCTGCATTGTTGGCTTACCTTCTTTAGGGATAAAGAGCAATGATGGGATTGAACGAATGCCAAAGAGAGAAGCCAATTCAGGCTGTTTATCGACATCAACCTTATATACGTCGATCTTACCGGCATAGTCTCCTGCTACCTCTTCAAGCACTGGAGCCGTTGCTTTACAGGGTCCGCACCATGTTGCATAGAAGTCTCACTATGACGGGCTTGTCACCCTTGAAAACCCAAGACTGTGGGTTCTTCTCATAGTCCATCACCTTCTCTTTAAACATCTCAGCGGTCATTTCAGTTACATTCATTTCTGTTTCCTTTCCTTCGTTATGGTTATTTGTATTTGTTTGTTCCGTTGTCTTCCCCTCATTGCACCATTATCAGCACCATTGCAGGCTTACTATTTGCAGTGCATGCCGTCATTCCTACATGCATGCAGGCTAATGCAGTGTCGATTTACGCTTCATATTCTTTTTAATAGTACCTCATTTTATTATTACTTAAGGTTTCGAGCATCCTTAAAGAATCACTCTTTTAATATTGTTTCGGTGGAAAACGATGCAAAGATACGTACTTTTTACCGATACAACCACCTCAATGGAAATTATTAAGCGCTAACAATATCGCACGTGAGACTTATTTTCTGTTAAAATTGACATTCTTCTTCACCCTGCCCACTAAACTCCGACATACTAGCCATTATTTTTGTACCTTTGTAAATACAATCAATCGTATAATGAGCTGTATTATCAGCTCCAGAAGAGTCTTTAGAAACTGAGATAACAAATTATCAATCACACACATCACTAGTATGAGAAAAATTATCTTATCCCTTGCCTGCACAATGGCTGCTGCAACGGGATTCGCACAGCAAGCGCTCGATTGGAACAAGGCTCCTCTGGCATCGCCAGTGGTAAATGCTGACAACTCCGTAACCTTTAATGTCGCTGCTCCCGAGGCTCAAGGTGGAGATAGGGCGATTTTCTCCTCATAGAAGGTAGAAGACATGTCAAGGAGAATCTGAACGCCGAGGTCGCAAGCCTGAGAATGAAAAGGGCGTGTGGTCATTCACTTCTGCACCCCTCCAACCAGAGCTCTACATGTATAATATCCTCGTTGATGGCGTCAAGGTGACCGATCCACTCAATGTTTATGCAATCCGAGATGTCTCTAGTACCTTCAGTATCTTTATGGTTAAGGGAGGTGTTGACGGCTTATATCAGGTGCAGAATATACCTCATGGCACCGTTTCAAAGACTTGGTATAAGAGTTCAACGGCTAATATGACACGCCGCCTAACCATCTATACGCCTGCAGGATACGAACAGAGTAAGGAGAAATATCCCGTTCTTTTACCTCTTACATGGGTAGCGTGAGCGTGTGGTCGGAACTGGGTCCGGAACATGATTATGGATAATCTCATTGCTTCCAGCAGTCGAAACCAATGATTGTTGTGATGCCCACGGCTAACATTTCGCAGGAAGCAGCACCGAGTGAATCTTCCGAAGGACTGAAGATTCCATCCACGCAACCGCTCTAAGACGATGGATGGAAACTTTGAAACTCCTTTCCAGATGTGGTTAATTTCGTTGAACGAAACTATCGAGTAAAGGCGGATAAGGCGCACCGAGCAATCGCAGGTTTATCAATGGGAGGATTCCACTCATTTGGCATCTCCATCAATAACCCCAGTTCCATCGATTACATCGGACTGTTTTTCTGCAGCCATAAACGCTCGTCAGAAAGAGGTCTCATCACCCGATATACAGAGGATCCCGAAAAGCAAGGTTGACAACCTCTTCGCCTCTAATCCCTTTGGATGCGTATCGGCAACATCGACTTCCTATATAAAGAGAATGCAGACTCTACGTCATTGGCCTCGATTCCAAGCGTCATCTCACACACCTCACCTCGAGACCGATGGCGGTCACGTTTGGCGTAACTCGCGCATCTATCTAACCACCTTTTGCACCAGAAGTGCCTGTTTTAAGGGTGAGGTGAGAACCCTGAAAAGGAACCAAGGAGAGTCTTTTCAGTAGGGACAGACATAACTGGCTGGGGATCTCATCCCAGCCTCTCAGGGAGGTGTTTTACGGAAATTGTTAGATGTTTTTCTTATCCCAATGGTGGTGTGTTGTGGTGTGTTTTTGGTGTTGGTTTTGTGGTTTTTGTTGTGGTTTGTGTGGGGGGGGTTGTTTTTTTGGTTTTTTTGTGGGGGGGGTTGTGTTTTTGGGGGTGGTTGTTGTTTGGAGCCACTGGGACAGACGCCCGTCTGTTCCGCCAGAGTGCAGCTGTGAGCAGCCAAAGCCCCTCTGAGGGAGGGTTGTTGCCTGAGGATACGAAGATGATGAGCGGACAGACGAGGTGCTCTGTCACTGAAACCTCTCCCCAAACCATTCTCTCGACTGGAGAGAGAGGAGTGACACTCCATTTGAAAACATCAGTGGCAAGTTCCTTGATGTGAAGCGCTCTTCGCTATAGAGAAACGCCCTCGTCAAATGAAAGAGGCTTTCTTGAATCTGGCGCGATGGCAACGCCCAGTACACGCCCACGATCCTGTAGCACTCGCATTCCCCATGAGTTCATCTCATTATAGAGCCCTTCCGTGATAAAATGCGTGCACCACACTGTTCTATTCATGATACACTTCCCGGCTACACTCTGTTACTAATCAGCCATTAATATGTCACTCTGTCGTTAAATCACATTTCTTCTGTCGAAAGAATCCGTCACCAGCAACCTCTGTTAAGATGTTACTCGTATAACCATCCCCACCATGTGCCCTGTCCCACGTTCCTCTATTTCAAATGTGCTGCACGGTAACCCCTTATCATTAACTCAGTTGGCAACGAGTAGCGGCTGCCAACCATGAAAGCTTGAACACTAACAGGATGCAGCACTGCAGCGCACTGGTCACGCACCTGACTGTTAGTACTATCGTTGCTTGCGCTTCACAATAGATGCCGTCGGCACCTGCTAATCAAAACCGAGGCCAATCGGTTGCGTGGCATTAAGACCACTTTGCGTCGAGAACGTCAATAACAACCCTCCATCGACAGGCTCCACTCGCTCTCATGACAGGAACCCTCGGATGCGATATTTCGCCCATAGCATGGTGCAAAGCCTGCGTACCAATCGCTTTCACAACGGGTTTCTTATTCGTGCACGCACATCGAGTGAATCGCCCGTCGCTCGTCACTACCATCCGCGTGCCCACTGTGATGCCATACGCCTTCCTTGAATCAAGCGAAAACGCGGTCAGGAACCATGATCTGGTTCAGGACCAGATAATCAGGTACGAACAAAGCGTAGACTCGATTGGTGGACAGTTACTTAACCCTTCTCAAGCAATGGAAGAGGCGTTCATGCGTTCGCCGATAATACGCGCATTCGACCCTCCTTGACACCACAGCACTTTCACCGCATAACCCGACAATGGTGTCGTCTGCGTTCAGTACATATATGGAGCATGCTGAATAAGCAGTGCTGCTGCAATGGATTCGTGCATGATGGCTGACATTCAGCAAGGCATCGTTCTCGCGCCCACTTCATGCCGAAGTCGCCATGAAACCAGTTGCGCAAGATGGCTGGAGCCCTTTCGAGCGTCGAACGATCGATCCATGACCCCGGTGGCAGCTCCCACGGCATTGCAAATCGGTCCGATGGCACCAGACCATCGGCTAAGGTCTTACCGAAGTGATGCCACCGCAGAGAAGCCGACAACGCGTGCGAGCTGTTTCCAGGGTCCAACACGGGAGGTTGATGCCGATTCACCGACCGCACGCCAGAAGACCAACTCTTGCATCCGTCGGATAGCGCAGCAGACAAGCAGGATCAACGATTGTTGATCGCCTCCGGAGAGGTCTTGCTCACGACTTTGTACGGCAGAGACAGGCACTCCATGTTCGATTGACCCGAACGACAACCACACCTCACCAACGTATATCCCTCAACATCAGTCTTTTCCCGCAATATCACCGCTTTATAAGGTCCGCCAGCCTCATGAGCAGGAGCGAATGCTCCATTGCCGTCTCGTAGCCGCTGTCGTTGACTGGTTCTGACCTCGAAAGTGACCTGACAACGCCCCACATTGGCAAGACCACGATCGGCGTGTCACGCTGCATGCCACCATCCTACGGTAGAGTGGCGCAAGAGAAAGACCCTCATACTGCCCGTCAGATCTTTATAAACGGTCTCAGCAATGATCTTTTGCGCCTTCAGCATTGGGTGAGCGCATCGAAAAGAGGTCGGGACGACTGTGAAGAGGCGTAGAGGTCGATTAACGGAGGTTCTCGCCACTCACTTGCTTGACATGCTGCTGAATAAGCGTGTGGCCAGTCCTTGTTCCACTCTCGAAGCGAGGTGACGTTCGAAGATTACATCAGCTGTCCATCTCTGACTCTGTGCCGTTCACTCTGCGGAACGAGCTGACGAGTTTTATATGTCAGCATTGAACTCTTCAGCGTATTCCGGCCAAATTTCTCGGATCCGTGTCATTGAGTCCTAGCGGATAATAACCCCATCTGTCGTGAAACGCCCGCCTTATACTCTGTTGGTCGATATATGGACGGTGACCGTGGCTCAAAGGTACTACCAGAGTGTCCGAAATTACGCACATCATACTTATTTCCTCAACATCCTCTGCAACTGCACGGGTAACAACGGCCTCCTGCTTGGTCAAAACCATAGCTGTAACGCTGTGACCCACACACTGCGACCGTCAGCAGCCAAGACAGCCGTCACAGAGCACTAATAATATAGCAAGTCTTTGCGCACAGATTCTTCTGCGTCGTAGATCGGCGTCTCAACTCACCTTGTTTAATTATCTCAGAACATCTGCAGAAGCCAATTGTCTTTCATTAAACCAGCAGAGAGAAAGTGTCATTAACACAGCAGCATTGGCGTTTGTAACTCCACCTCAAAATTATGTACCCTTGAGCAAGCATACACAACACTCCATCGTCAGTATATAAGAAGTCCAAGGAAAAGTTGTGTTTGTTTGCTCGAAAATACGTACCCGCTATGGTAGCAATAACAACACGATAACGAGGAATCGCTCGCGAAAAGACTCAAGAGTCATTGTATCTTCAGATTAACCCATCAGAGGTGCGCGACAGGACATCGGGTTACGAGCCATAAACCAGCGAGGTTTTCTTCTTTATTCCCCAATGCCTGTAGACAGCACTTGTGTTTGATGCGCAAAGATCGTCATTCCCGATGAAAACCTAGTAAGACCCTGGATAGAGAAAAGTACTGCTCCTGTTTTCTCACATTCCAACCACTAATGAAAGACACAGTCATATAATATAGCAGTATTTTCATCAGACTGCTCTCACAAAGGTTTATCAATATAGTATCAGTAACCCAACAAAAATACACAATAACTATTCCTCAAATTAAATATATCTTTGCACCGAAGTTAGCCTTTGTGCTAAATAGCATTGAATATATAACCTCGAATTGAACAAAGTATCATTCTGGAATCCAAAGAATACAGAGGAAAGATGAATACACATAAGCAAACTAAAAACGTTGTGTAACATCGGTTAACGATATGAGTCTCTACCCTATAAGGCAAAGAGGTCATAGCGTTTAATTAGCGCAACTGGCTAAACCCCAATTATAATGGAATTAACAACAAAAGAACACATTAGCTGTAAGCCGTTTGAAGCACCCACAATGCTTGGACATTACGCCACATGTGCAAGCAGCAGATGTGAGGGCTCGAGTTCTATTACGTCAGCAGGCTCTTAAAGATTACAGGACACGTTACTGATGGTAAAGGAGGCTATGTGGTGCTGCCAGTAGCGAAAGGAACACAATGCTACAGTCATCGACCTTGACGGAAACTTTTCGCTTTCGGTGAAGGCTGAAGCACGCTCGTTATTTCGTACGTAGGTTATGTGACGAAAGAAGGTGAGAGGTCACAGGACAGTCGACCCCATCAGTTACACCATCAGAAGACACGTCTCTCTTACTGAAGTCGTTGTTGTTGGTGTGGTTCTATGAAGAAGAGCGATGTATCTGAGCTTCGCTACGATGGATGAGAAGATAGTTGCGTGGTTCCGTAAGTCACCTCATCGACCAAACTTTACAGGATCGCCGTGCTGCTGGTGTTACCGCAGCGAGGTACCTCGAATTGCCCTCGGTACCCTCATCAAGCTATTCGCGCTCGTGGACAACACCATCAACGCCAATGCCGAACCACTCTATGTTATTGATGGTGTGATTACTCAGAGTAGTGGTGCCAGCGGTTCATCCTATGGTTTAGCGTGATGCCTTGGGAAATGGTAAGGTGTCAACAATCACCCCTCTCGCAATCAATCCGAATGACATTACTGTGTCGGTCGGAGTCAGGGATAGCTTTCGTTGCTACAGCTATTCTATAGTTGCGCAGGGTGCCACGGCGTAGTTCTGATTACAACACGTCACGTCGGAAAGAGGCGGGTGGAAAGCAGTTCTCATACGATGGTACGATGGCATGGAGTTCGTCAGAACCGTCGGTTAGACATTATGAATCTTCGTGATTTGCTGATTATTACAACGACTTTTGTTACGACAGGCTCAGATTAATATAAAGATGAGCCGACAAGTCATTATGCAGATCCATCCTTGATAGGAGAGGAAACGAAACTGGCAAGATGCTATCTTTTTCAGAACAGCTTTTCCAACATCACACCAGATTTCTGCGCAAAGTGAGGTTCTGACAAGATACAGATACCATGTTTCAGCCAACCATATGGAATCAAGAGAACCATTGGTGCGGTGAGTTCGATCGTCTTGGTATGCGTGTTAACTCTGGACGCACAACTGAAATCGTGGTTGAAGATGCGCGGGTACCATTCTCCCTCCACAAATGACAATTTGAAGTTGGCTGATAGTCATCAAGGTACATCAACCATTCGTTAACGACTCCTCCTGACATCCTATTTATCATACGACAGCAGCTATTCATCCAGTTTTCAGCGAAGTTCGCATCTAATCCCATTGCGATGGCTGTTAAACCAAATGAAACCTGAACGTCGCAAACTTCATCGAAAACCTATTCTTTGAGGTTACACCTATTAAGCATTTAGTATGGCATGCCGAGTTAGAGCTATGACCTCAGTGCTGACCGTGGTCTTCGTTTCTTCCCAACAGTTGACTTAGGAAGTTGGAAGCGTAGCATCAACTCTGCATCAGTTCAGAAGGTACAGGAACATTCTGGCAGTTGAAGAACTATATAACCTATTCAAACACAATAGGTAAGCATAGCTTCTCTGCAATGCTTGGTCAGGAAATGTGGGAAAGTAAATATGATAATAATCGTACCGAGAATACTAATCTGCCAGCCAATACTATAAACAATCCAGCTTTAGGTACTGGTACTCCATCAATTGGTATTGGCTTCGGTAGTTCAGCTATGGCATCAGTCTTCACACGTCTTACATACGCTTTCAACGATCGTTATAATGCCACTTATACTTATCGTTATGATGGTAGTTCCAACTTCGGTCCTAACAAGCGATGGGCAGGATTTCACTCGTTTGCAGCATCATGGCGCTTTACCAATGAGAGTTTCTTCAAGAAGAGTTTCCTTAACCAATATATTACAAATGGTAAGTTGAGGGCAGGATGGGGACAGACTGGTAACTCAGCTATTGGCTCTTACAAGTGGGGTACACTTATGAAGGCTATGCCAACATTATTGGGTAAGTCATATCGTCCTGATAATATTCCGAATCTTGATATACAATGGGAAAGCCAAGAACAATGGAATCTCGGGCTCGACCTCGGATTACTGAATAATCGAGTTAATCTTACGCTTGATTGGTATCGTAAGGAGTCAAAGGATATGTTGATGCCACTCCAGCTTCCTTCCTATATGGGTACATCGGGTAATGTATCATCTGTTTTAGCACCTCCATACGGAAATTCTGGAACCATTCGCAATACAGGTCTTGAGCTTACAGTGAATACGCATCCATTAGTAGGACGTTTCCAGTGGGATTCAGAGTTCCAGATATCATGGAACAAGAATAAGTTGATTGCTCTCTCTGGTACACAGAATGCTGCAATCGTTGGTTATGGATAATGGAATGATGTTGTAAGTTTGTCGAATGTAGGTGAATCACTCTACAGCTTCTATGGTTTTGTTACAGATGGTGTCTATAAAGACTTAGCTGATTTAGAGACCTCTCCTAAGACGGCAAAGTATCCTGCTGATGGCAAGAGCTTTGATCGTAATACAACTCCATGGATAGGCGATTTGAAATTCAAGGATATTAGTGGACCTGATGGTAAGCCTGATGGTAAGATAGATGATTATGATAAGACTAACTTAGGTTCACCAATGCCAAAGTTTACTTTTGGTTGGACCAATACTTTCCACTATAAGAACTTCGACCTTAACATCTTTATCAATGGCTCCTATGGCAACAAGGTGTATAACTACATGAAGATGAAGCTTACCCACATGAATACTTTATGGAGTAATCAGCTCAAGGATGTCACAGGGCGTGCACGTTTAGAACCAATCAACCCTTCAAAGACATATCCTGCAGGTAGCTATTGGTATAACGATGTTAGCAATATACGTGTAGCAAACCCTGGAACGAATATCCCTCGTGCTACCATCACTGACCCTAATGATAATGATGTTATCAGCGATCGTTACATAGAAGATGGTTCCTATATTCGCTTAAAGAATATCTCTCTGGGTTACACTCTCCCAAAGAAGTGGATTACAAAGTTCGGAATGGAGAATGTTCGTGTATATATGAACATACAGAACCTGCTGACCATCACGGGTTACGATAGGTTATGACCCTGAGATTGGTGCAAGTACAGCCGATATAAACGGTTACTCTTATGGTGTAGATAATGGTCGTTATCCATCACCAACAACCTATTCGTTCGGTCTGAGTTTAAGTTTCTAACATAACAAACTTATCAAAATGAAAACAATTAAATATCTATATAGCATGTGCTCTCTGCAGGGAACAGTCCTAATGTCGTCATGCAACGATTTTCTTGATCGCCCAGCAGAGGACTCCTCTAATGCAGGAACCTTCTATAAGGATGACAATCAGGTGTGCAAGGAGTCAACTCACCTTTACAACTCTCTGGTATGACTTCCAAAGAGGATTTATTAAGGTGGGTGAGGTAATGTCTGGTAACTACTATTGGGTTCAAGTCCGTATATGACCTCACGGTCAACAGTACAGATGAAGACCTCACAAACTATGTCGAACTCTTTTGGTCGGTTGTTGCACATGCCAATACTGTCTACCACAATCTGAAGGGCGCATCAGCATCTCAGGCAGTCAAGAACCAGTGGGTGAATGTCTTGCATGGAAAGCAATGGCTTTACTTCTTCCTCGTTCGTTCGTTTGGTGATGTTCCATCTATACATGACAACTCAAAAGTTGCAGATGGCTCATATAGTAGTGTGAGCCGTGCTACAAAAGTCAGATGTGTGTGATTATATTATCATGACGTTGGAGCCATGGAACTGTTACCTCGTAGGGTAATCCAGGTCGAATCGATTACTATTCAGCCGAGGGGCTTCTGGCTACAGGTATATCTTTATAAGAGTGGTGTTAAAGCGAATGGTAATGGACAGCGAGATGCAGGCGATTTGAACAAGGCTGCCATGTATGCCAAAGACGTTATAGATAATAGTGGACGCGAACTGATGTCGAACTATTCTGATGTCTTCCGTCTACAAAATGCGCTCAATAGAGAGTGTCTCTTCTCATGGTTGTGGACTGCTGATGCCAGTATGTGGACCGTACAAAACACACTTCAGAGCGATCTTGGAGTGCAAGGGTTTGATGAGTTTGGTGATTGTTGGGGATGGTTACAATGGTCCTTCAATCGATTTTGCAAAAGACGCTTTTGAGTATCACTGTAGAAGACCATCCACAAGGAAAGCGATGTAGACACACGTCGTAAAGCAACGATGATGATGGCTGGTGACTCCTACGATTACTTCTGGACAGATAAGACAGACAATTGTGGGCGTAAGGGCTTCAACTATCTGGAGTTCCTTTATAATGCTAATGGATATGGAGCTGGTGGACCAGGTAGGTTGCAGAGTGCAACAGGTGCAAACTGTGTGAAGCACCTCTATGGTGATGCCTACGACCACAAGACCTATGCTGTAGATGGTATATCTGCATCAAATATGCATAGTGGTTTGGCAACACCAGTGCTCCGTTTATCAGACATTTATCTTATTTATGCAGAGGCTGTCATAGGTAATAGTGGTAGCACTACTGATGCCGAGTGCTAGTGACGCCTATTATAAAGTACAGCAGTCGCGCTATTAGGTCGGCAGGGCGTCCAACAAGCATATCTTGGGAGGACGTTTGGAAGGAACGTCGTTTAGAGTTGGCTATCGAAGGCGATCGTTGGTATGACTTTGTACGTCGTAGCTATTATGATGTAGCAGGCAGTATAAGAGGTTGAAACAACAAAGCGTGGTGCTCTCTATGGCTTGAACACTCTTTACAGAACTACTATGATAGTCATGCTTGGAATGTAGATCCTTCAACAATGCACTATGCAACAGATACACAGGCTCTAACGTTTCAGAACAAACTTTCACACTGCCATTCCAAGTCAAGACATCGTGTTTAATGGTAATTTACAGAAGGGTTCTGTGCATGTTGATGTACGTTCAGCGTATACTTACTAATTATCAATTCTTTCGAACTTAAACATAAGTAATGAAATATCTCAATAATATGCGTTTTACGCTGATGGCATTGTCTGTTGTGACCACCCTTGGTCTCTTCTCCTGTCAAGACCAGCAGACGAATACAAACCAACCAGTGGGACTCCAGAGGTACAGTATGTTCGACTTCCTGTTAGTGCAGACTCTGTTATTACAAAGAGTTATATGCAAACAACTGTCTGCCTCGTAGGTAAGAACTTACGGCAGCGTTCGTAAAGCTTCTCTTTAATGACCAGAGCATTGCTCAATTCAAGCTATATCACTGACAACACCTTGCTGGTTGATATTCCAAGAATATTCCTTCTGCGGTAACTGATAAGATTTATATGATTAATGAGGTCAGGTGACACTACCATATAACTTTCATGTTATTGTATCCAGCTCCAACCGTCTCAGCTATGAGTTGTGAATATGCTGCCGCTGGCGATGAGGTAACAATCACTGGTGACTACTTCATTCAAGACCCTATAAACCATTGCAGATTAAGTTTAATGATGGGACTTTGCCCAGTAAGTGACATTAAGTCAATATCTAAGAATAGTATCACTTTCACCGTACCTTCAGGGGCACAGAGTGGTAGAGTATATGTAGAATCAGTATATGGCAATAGTAAGTCGAACTTTGTGTATAAAGATTCTCGAAACATTTTGTTTGACTTTGATGGTTCACATGGTGGTCTCACCTCTGGTCATGGCTGGCGTTCTGGTAAGATACGCACAGGCGGTATTGATGGTAGGCCACTTTATCTTGGTGGAGCATCAATGCAGGGAAAGGTTGGTGCAACATGGAATGAAGATGACTTCTCAATGAATTACTGGCCAGAGCCATCAGCAGGATTCCCTGAGTTAACCTCTATTCCAAGTTTTGCCAGTATGTTAGATACGTGCGACATCAATGATCTTGCTTTAAAGTTTGAATGCCGTGTACCCACTACTGCTGCATGGAGCGCATCGTCATTACAGCTTATCTTTACAGGCAATCAGGACGTAACCTTCCTTACAGCTAACAGTCAATACAATAACAATACAGACCTTCCTCGTGGCTTATGGACACCTTGGCGAGGAACTGGAACATTCAACACAAACGATGGTTGGATTACAGTAACGAGTTCCTCTCTCATCCTTTAATAAAACCCATGAAGGCAGCGCTGCTGGTAAGACTGTTGCGAAGAATCGTATGACAGGCTTCTCTTTCTTCCTATGGAATGGAGGTATAGAAAGGAACCGACTGCACGCCAGAATTAGATATTGATAACGTGAGATAGTTCCGATTAAATAAAGAACAGGAAAGTAGCTGGGGATAAATGATTCCTATAAGGGCAATATTCCTAACTACCTTTTTATAAAAAGAAAAAGTTACTATGTTTACCAACAAACTCTATATCGCATCCTTGCGTTATTATCTTTGACAGCTACTGCGTGCAGTGATAGTGTAGAGCATTATATTGCTGATGTCGATGCTCCTACATTTACAGGTGTCAATCCCGAAACCAACATCAAGGCGGGACTTGACTCTATTATCGTTTCATACGATAAAATGTATTCTTCTCATCAGCCGATTATAGTAAAGATCACGCTCAGCGGATCACCTGTTGTTGGTGCCAATGTACTGGGTTCATCGCATCAATTACTTATTATGGCAAATATCAGTCGTGGTAAAGTTATGAGCTTGTTATCCCAGAAGTGTTATAACTGGACCTAATCACAAAGCAGCACCAATGGTAAAGACTACCCTTGTCGCTCAAACACAACACATTGCTAATGCTCCGGTCAATACCAATGCCACAGCTGAAACCCAAGCCCTCTACCAGAAACTTGTTGATAACTATGGGAAAAAGACTTTCTCAGCAACAATGGCTGATGTAGCATGGAATAATAAGAATGCCGAAAGAGTACATCAGCTTACAGGTAAATATCCAGCTATCAACGGATACGACTATATACACCTACAATCAAGTCATCATGGTGGTTGGATAGATTATGCAGATATTACTCCAGTACAGTCTTGGCATAACGCAGGTGGAATCAGTTACCATTGGCTGGCACTGGAACGTTCCGACGTCTAATCCATACGCCCTCAAACGTCACCAGTAGTGCTTTATGGTGGTCCCTAACTGAGGTTATGCCAGCCGACTGGAGCGGAAATATACAACACCTCACAGGCTACAAAGATATTTTAGTAATGCATCTATAGGAAGTAAGTTGGTAGTAAAGATTACCAATGTGAAGTCTGGAGCACAAGGCTCTATTAAGAATAGTAGCTGGGTAGGCTTTATAGACGAAAGCGGAAGAGTGGGATTACTTCGATATCAGTGTAATAGCTACTCAATGACACTCGACCAAACTACCCTTAACGAGATGCGTGCCAGCAGCTTTTATCATAGGTGGTCACGACTATACGGTCACAGGCATTACTGTTGAGGCTGCAGGAACAGTGAAATATGACTTCATGCAGCAAAGAATGACTTCACCTTGATGATGCTGTAACTGAAGGGACATGGGCAAATCGCTTTATGAAGTGATTTGAGAAGATAACTACCTTATCTGGCGAGTTGCAGCAGGCTGGAATCCCAGTCTTATGGCGTCCACACATGAGGCAGCAGGTAAATGGTTCTGGTGGGGTAATGGTTCCCAGCATCTATGTGAAACTCTGGCGTACCATGTGTGATTTCTTTTAAGCAGAAAGGTGTCAATCAACCTTATTTGGGTATGGACATCCGAAGGAATGATGCAGCATGGTATCCAGGCGATGAATATGTTGATGTCATTGGCTCTGATGTATATGGGAAGGATGGCGTTGCCGTCTCTGCCAAAACAAATGGCTGAACGCTCAACTCCCTCGCCTACCGTTATCCAACGAAGATGATTTCGCTCACGGAGTGTGGTACAGTGACCGATATTCCTGCACAGTGGAAGGGTGATGCACAGTGGAGTTGGTTCATGCCATGGTATGGAGGCACACATGCTACTGACGATTGGTGGAAGGCTGCCATGAACTCTGAAGATGTTATAACACGTAACTAATAGCTATAATAGTTTGGGGAGACTCTAATGAGGTAAATCTTGTTAGCTTCTCCCTAACTCTTTAACAATAAAAATACGAATTAAGGATGATAAGGCAAAAGAGTATTTTCATTTCTCTGCTTATGTTAATGGTAAGCTTCTCGGCTGCCAAGGTTCGATTGCCACATATTCTTTGTGACAATATGGTATTGCAACAGCAAACCGACGTACAGTTATGGGGGTGGGCTACTCCACAAGCATGTGTGAGTATTAAGCCATCATGGGGCAATAAGCAGGTCGTGAAAGCCGACAGAATGGACGATGGAATCTTCGTGTGCGAACTCCAAAAGGTGGTTATACACCCTTGAGTATTACTTTTAGCGAGGGGAACTCTATAACACTTCATAATATCCTCTCTGGTGAAGTATGGGTTTGTGGAGGACAGAGCAATATGGAGATGCCACTGAAAGGCTTCAATGACTGCCCTATAGAAGGCTATCAAGAAGCAATTGCCGAAGCAGGAAACATTCAGGGAATACGTTACACGAAAATCCCTGCTACAATGCGCACAACGCCTCAAGATGATGCAGAATGCCATTGGGAAATAGTCAATCCAAAATACAGCTAATGAGTGCAGTGCTATAGGTTATTTCTTTGCCTACCGCTTGCATAAAATGATAGATATGCCCATCGGACTTATTCTTGCCAATAAAGGGGGAACAAGAGTAGAGAGCTGGCTTGAAAAGGATTATCTCAAACTGCATACCAATGAGCCTACTGATTCCGCTGACATCGTAAGACAGTACCCTACAGCGTGGTTACGCCCTTTGTTATGGGGCAATGGAACCTTCCTTCCCATTCTAAATTTCACCGTGCGAGGCATCCTCTTTTTCCAAGGATCAAGCAACGTTGGTCACATGACAGAGGTTTATGGCGAACGACTAACACAGCTCATCAGTCAATGGCGCAAGGGATTCCGATCGCCTAATCTTCCATTTTACTTTGTCGAGATAACGCCATATAGCTTTGGTAATATTCATGGTACTGAAGCCGCTTTGCTCCGTATGCAGCAACAACGTGTTGCACAGAACGTCAGCAACACGGTGCTTATAGGGACAAACGACCTGGTTTATCCAAGTGAAACTGACCAGATACACCCCTGCCAGAAACGACAGATTGGTGAGCGCCTTGCCATGACTGCGGCTGCACGTGATTATGGATTTGAGAACATCTACTATCGTTGTCCAAGCCTTGACAAAGTGGAGATACATCAAGACAGCTGCTATGTATCTCAAGATACTTTACAACGGAATAGCTGCAGCAACTTCGTATGAAGGGTTTGAGATAGCTGGTAACGATGGGGTTTACCATCCTGCTCAAGCACAATACCTCCATAATGGTAAGTTTGTACTGACATCACCTGGCATTACAAACCCCGTTAATGTGCGTTACTGTTACCATAATTTCAGTTGGGAACGGTCAAGAATCAACAGGATTACCTACTATCCTTTCTCAACAAACTGATTGAAGTAGCCTTTATAGTGTGAATGATCCATAAATTTAGACTCCCGAAACTTTTCACTTTTTAGTTTCTTTATTGTACACTGCAATATCTTGAAATTCAACATTTACATTCATGTTGATCAAGAGGGCGTATGTTGAACAGCAATATACGCCCTTTTGCAACCTGAATAATATCTAAAACACAACTTGTTGAAAATAAAGAAGTTACCTTATTGATGCAACTAAACTGGTAACGATTTGGAAACGAGCGTACTACTTCAAGTCGCTGTTTTCTGCCTGACAAAGAACGCTTGTTATTCCGTTTGCAAAGATAATACTTTGTTACCGAATAACAAGCGTTCTTGATGAGATATTCTTCTTTCTGCATTTTTTTAGGCGTGAGTTATAATCCTCTTCCACGTTTTTTCTTTCTGTTGGCTTGGTTTCTGAGTTTGCGCTGCCATGCAGTTTCGGCATAGTCATCGCCATGAGCGGATGGTGTAATCAAATCGCCCAAACCTTCCATTAGTTCATCGGCTGCACTAACAATGGTGTCTGCTACTGTACCAATGGGATTCTGTACTTGTGAGGTATCATTTTCTCGTGAGATAGAGGAACGGCTTGGAGGTATGAGTTGATAACCAGTATCAGGTTGTTCTTTTTTTTCTGTTGCCTCTTGTATTATTCGATATGTTTTCTTTGGTTCTCCCTTGTTACTTGCTTCAAAGTTCTTCTGCAGGGAACGATAACCGAACTCCCTGCCAATTTCGGAAGCCTTGAAAGTATGTTCTCCGTATGAAAACTTCAAGCCATAGACCTTGCCTTGCTTGTTCTTCATACGCTCTATAATAATGCCGTTTTTGTTCAATTCATAAAGGAACATGGAATGCCCTGATATGCCACTACCTTTTATATTTATCAAGCAGGGCATAACAGATTTGTCTGCATCTGCTGTCTTTGTCTGCTCTCTCATTGGACTGGCTTTTGCCTTTTTGAGTGTTGCTCTTTCCGCCTTGACCTCCTTTGCGATGGTCAAGCCTTTCTCTCTGCTGATTTCCTCCGCCACCCTTGCTGCCCTGTTGCTCACAAAAGTAGTATCATAGACCCTCACCAAACAGGCTGATACGGTTGGCAATGATATGGAGGTGCATCTACCTTGATGAACTCTGTTTTATTCATCTTTTGCTCTTCCTTATTCTGTTGCTGCCATTTGGCTGTCTTTTTATTATATCTGTTCATATAAGCTTCTTTGAAAGTTAATCGTTATAGATGATTCATTGTCTCTTAATTCTTGAATGCTGACCGATGAGAACGGAGTGATTACGGTCTTATCTCCCCGATAGTCTGACGAGGGAGCAAGCGCGAGTTGATGGGTACAAACTGACGTCTTGCAATGCTACCGAACAAACCATTTACGCTTAAAACGTTTTATAGCTAAAACAGAATGCCGTGCATTCTATGACTAACTGCATTCGTGGTATTCTCACAGAGAACTAAACCGAAGAAGAAAAGGTAGACCCTTTTTGGCAAAAGGTGAGACCTATTTGCTCGAAAAGGGTAGACCTATTTTTGAGAAAGTGTAGACCTTTTCAGAAAAACCGTCTACCTTTTTCTTGCAGCTTGAGTCTTCTCCATTTCTCTATGTCTTCACCATATTCCTCCAGATGCTGACGAACGATGTTCTCATCGAAAGCTTGAAAGGTTGCTGCCCTGTCGCCTAATCTACGCACAATAAAGTCGGCACGCTCCTGTGTCTCCTACCAGATAGAGCTGCCTTACAGGTTGTTTAACTGGCGAAAGCACAAGATAAGAGCTTGCTTGTAGGCTGACGGAGTTTTCTTTCTCATCTTGGCACTGATGCGTTTCTGGACGGTTACGTTCTCAGCATTCCGTGCAGGCTCAGGTGCATGGTATTCTCTGTGTCCTGCTTGTTTGTTGGTCTTTTTCTCTTTCAGGAACCGCAGTCGCTTCTTGTGAAGTAGATTCGTCCTCTGCTAATAGGGAGAAAAACCATCGTTTATTATCTCTCCTTTTCAGCTTAACATACCCATATCTTGAAGGTCGAAAACCAGTATGGCGTAGTCTGGGTGTTCGCTTATCCATCGCTTTAAACGCTGGTATTGAAAGAAAATAGGCAAATGCAGAGATAGAACAACTAATATGTAGATGAAATCGCCCTTCTGAGAGAAGATAACTCTGGGCTTTGAATCATCGGAAGAAGGACTGTTAGAGTTCCGAATTTCGGTATTGTTAGAAGACACTTCCCACTCAATAGTTTTGTAACAGAACACACAGATACTGATAAAAGGAAGGGTACCGCTAAGTGTTTTACAAATTTAACGCTCCGTCCTAATAGGTTGTTCCATCGATCGAGAATGGGGGCGGTCCATTTAAAATAGCAAAATAGCTACCAAAAGGATAGTAACCACAAACTTAAAATCCCAAAAATCAATGATCATAACCTATAACTTGTTTCTTTACTTTCGTTATCTCTATCGGTAACTGACGAAGTACATCATGAATGTTAAACTTGTCTTCCATAGCATCTTCTTCTACAATGTATTGATGCCCTGCCAACAAATCAGGTCCATTTCTTGGTCGAACAAACGCCAATAACTGCCTTTTTCATGAAGTTCTCCCAACCAGATTGGTACTATGTTTGCCTGGCAACACCAAGTATTTATAATAAGACAAGATGTATCTTCCATACAAGATTCCTTATTATCTATGCTGAGTATAAATATTTGGCAGCGGCATCTCCGGTATCACCTTGAAAATAAGTATTGAATAGTGTGGGTGTCTACTTATCCACCATATTAAACGTAGGTGTCGGATAAGCGGAATTATAGAAATAACAACTATTAAACTAACAGTAAAAGTCTGCCTCGAAATGGGCTTCGACTGTGGGTTGGTAAGACAGGAAAAAGTGGGATATTGATTTGAATTCGATATTCTTCGCTTGATATTTCTCTATATATACGTGGAATGTCTATAAAGCTTAAAAAGAGTACTGCAAGGCCGAAAAGAACTACAAAACGACTTTTGCTTTATAGGTTGTTCCAACGCACATGAGACAGGTTTACCAGGTAAGAAACAGCTAAATAGCTAATTACCCACCACAAAAATAAACAGAAATAGAGTGTACTTGTTCATATTTATAAGGTAATATTACTTTATTCTTAACGATATTATTTTGCCAAACAGCGAGTAGAACACCCAGATGGTACATTCAAACTCTCTGTTTATGGTTTTCATTCTCCATTTTACGCATATTAGGAGCAAAACAGCTTTAAAAGATATGTTCAAAGAAGGCAACGAAGGGTGTTCTTGTACGACGTATAAACCACCGATTTAGTTCTATCTCTACATCATAGTCGAACATTTTCTGCAGAGCTATACCCTCGAGGCACTGATGTTCGCTCCCAAACCACAAAGTTAATTTTATGCTTTCCTGGTGGCACCAAGCATTTACCCGAAACAGAAAATATATTCATTTGCTTTCCAACCAATAATATCATATCATCGAACAGCTGCGGACGTTCTACACAAGACTTAAATGCTGCTTTATAACTAATTTTTAGCGTAGCCGTGTCTGTTTGCCCACAAATGAGAGCTTAGTTTAACACGGCAGCCTAAAAAGTATGAGTATATTTGTATCTATATTTCATAGGTGTTTTATTGCATAACATAATTGTGCACTATATGACTGCAAAAATACATAATTTATTCCAACCCCCACAAATTCCAGATTAAAATAATATGTTTAAAAGGACAACTATGTTGTAGCCTGTAGTTCTAGTGGTAGTAATAGTGGGACTTCCACTAACTACAATATAAACCTTTCTTTTTCAATACATTATCCCTTTATTGTAGTTATGTTAGTAGATTATAATCAGTGAAAAAGGAAAGATAAGAAATAATCATTAGTTACTCGTGTTACCGAGCAGAAATATCGGTGTTATCACGGATGAGGTTGCTTCAATCTCTGACAGACATACTTTTCTGAACAAATGCGCTTCCGTACTATCCAACAGAAAGGACAGAGCGATGATGATTGGAAGCGGATAGAGCGGTGCATAACCTTTTAGTTGTCCGTTGATGATGATTTTCCTCCTCACCTACACTCCTTTCATCGGGGTGCGGGTTAGGGATTTCATTACTGTTTGCAGTCTGTGGTTGAGTTTACTCCACGTTACGCCGAAGAACCTTGCAAGTTCTCCTTCCGTCATGCGTGATTTCTGCCATTCCTTGCGAACGACCTGCATTTCATCAGTCCAATCGAAATAACTACGCTGATTGTTTACGCTTATTTTTCTTTGGGATTATTGATAGCCTTCCATGCTGTTTCCTCCATTTTATGAGTTATTACATTTTCCGAAAGTTCACTGGCCTCTCTCTTGGCAGTTTCTTTCTCCTTTGCTGATTGCTTGGCAACAAGCCTGTCCATATCCTCGGAAATCTTGTTGTCCGTTATCTGCGCATAGATCTGCGTGCTTGATATGAGAAACGTGTCCCATCATCTTGGCTATACCTCAATGGGGATTCCTGCATTGAGTGTCATGGTGCCGAAAAGTATGCCTTGCCATATGGAACGACAACCGTTCCTTAATGCCGCAAGCCTTGCCCACAATGCTAAGTCTGTCGTTTATCACGCTCCGGCTGCATTCATGGGGGAAGACAAGGCCGTCGCCTTTTTCTTTCACCGTCTGCTGTTCTTCGTCTCTTGCCTGCTCTTTCCTATAATAGTTGATGATAGCTTCTCGCTATGGGATGTAACGGCACGACAAACTCAGCCTTTGTCTTCTGACGCTCCTTGCGTATATATCTCTGTCCGTCTGCTGCCGTTTGGATATGGCTGTATTCCAAATTTTCCATATCAGCGATAGCCATACCTGTGAAGCAGGAGAAGACGAACATCAGCCGTGCCAATTCCGATTCTCTGTCGTTCATCCTCATTGCCATGAGTTTCATTACCTCGCTCTTTTGCAGAAAGCGTATCTTCTTTTCCTCCTTCTCATACTTGGCGTTCTCAAAGGAATTGCAGCGGATAATCCTCTTGCTGACCGCACGGAACATCAGTCGACTCAGCCAACAGAGGTTAGTATTGACAGTCGATGCTTTCAGCCCACGCTTTTTCAGGAAGAAACGGTATTCCTCAAACAGACTCTCCGTAATGGTGGCGATAGATATGTCTTGTACTCCTTTGTTTTCGATAAATTCTCGGAGATTTCTATCAGAATAGTAAAGGTTCAGATAAGTCCCCTCTGCCCTTGACCTGCCCACACTCTCCTTGACGGCTTGCAGTTCCGCCCTGCTCATTGCAAGGAGCGTGATGGGATTGGTGGCAATACCCTGCAAGCGGTTTTTGATAAGTTCCACGCTTACCACTCCTTCCCTCGTCAGTATGTCCCGATAGGTGTTCTCTACCAATTCCCTGAACTCATTGATTCTTTGGTTGGTCTTCCTATTGGTTGTCAAACCCTGTTTGGTGTTCCACTCGGAGGGATTGCACTCTTCACCTGTGGTAATGGCTGTGCTCTTTCCGTCTATGGTGATACGGCAGAGAATGGCGGTATTGCCGTCTGCCTTAGTTTTCTGTCTGTTGATATAGAACAGTATCTTGAATGTACTTCTCATCATGATTTTTGGTTTACTGAACAGACAACAGCAGATTTTTCCAATTTACCGTTTATCTCCACCGCCTCACGACTCTTACCGTCCATTCTGCTCTCTCGTGGATTCCACAAGTCGGGGTTGCAGGAGTTTACAACTGAACTGCGCAATACTCCTTCCAAGTGTGATACGTCCCATGATGGGGAGCCTTACCCGACTTGTCAAGTCCGCTCTTTTTGAGGTGAGCAACACCTTCATTTTTCTCTTGTTTCATACGCTTTAATTTTTATGGGCAAAGTTACCCGAATTAAGACATAATTTCTATTTTTACAATTATTATGTTTTTATAGCGGAATAGTGAAACATTTTGCAAATAAATAACCTATTAATCCCTTGTCCCTTTTATTTCAAATTACAAGCAGGTCTCCTTATGTTTTTCTAATATCAATTATATGTCGTGATATTCTTTTTACCTCGTAGTTATAAGCAGATTAATTCTACACCATCCACGCTTTGCCATTTATAGGTATCTTGCATTTCTTAGTGATAAAGCCATATTGTGCTATATCCGTACCTTTAGCAGTAGCGTGGTATCCGACTTTATCGTATATTTTCTATATTTGTTGTTTCAATATCTTTTGTTCAGTTACTCTGTCACCAGAGTGATATAGTTTTCTTAGTTCGTATATTATTTGTGCGTTCATAATATGAATAAAATGGATCATTGTCTGCTGTTTCCTCCACTAGTTCTTTTATATTGAGAACCTTTGCAACATATGTAGATTAATGTCCCTTACGTCTTTAACTCTCTGTGACAAGACATAAGGCAGGTAATGTTCAAATATCCCTATATATTTGTGAGGATACTTTTTATAATCGGCAATTAAGTCTTGTTCTTGTCATATTTTGCTTTTATTGCCAGTTCCATTAGGGTCCTCTTTGGTTTGGTAACAGTGAAAGGCTATCTGTTTTAGTAAGAATTCATTATCTCGGTCTGGTGGTATAATATCATTTCTCATGCACCAATTATATAATGAATGATAAATCCTTGTTTCGTGGTCTTTTTCCTTGCAATAGTCTGGAAAAATATCCTTGTCGATAATCAGCAATCCTTTTGTCAAACTCCTTAACCAGTTTGTATTTGCTTGCCATTTCAATATATTTTGCCAACGGTACTGCTATCCATATTCAGAACAGTGGCAAGTTCACTTCAGCTTACCTTTCCTTTTTACCATTCGTTTAGCGTAGTATTTATTGGTTAAGTTAAAGCAATGGCATTTAAGTAACAATAGAAATCCTTTTCAGTTTATTCTCATCTGCTTGTTTAAGCCCTTCTAATTTATATGGAGAAAAGAAGTCATTACTTATATAAAAAGGCATTGGGATAATCTTTATAAAAAATGGTAAATATTGTGTAGCCTGTTACCATTATGCACTTGCTCAACGTTGCTAAAAAGTTTATTATTTTTACAAAGTTCGGGAACAGACCTCTTTACAGTAATAAGAGGAATGCGTAAATTTTATTGGATATTTCTTCGTAAGTCAGATTAACCAGTTTGTGGTCTGAATATCTTTCCCTACTTTTAATATAGGCAGAGATAAGAATGAGTATCAGCTTATTGTTACCTGTTATTCCATTGTCTTTGGGGTAAGTTGTATAGTGTGTTGCCATAGTTTGCTATTGCTTTGGTTTATAAAGAAAATATCTCCGTTATTGAAAGCCCTGTTATATGAGGTTATTCCTCCCTAAGTAAATCTTTGCTTCTTTCCTTGTCTTGAAAATCCTGTTGTCAGGTAAATATATAAGCATAGGTGTGTTTAATGTTATTTGTAATGGATGTATCTGAAAATCGTTCTTTTCGGTTGCCTTGGCAATCGGAAAAACTCTTATAGGTAGTGTCAAATAGAGGTAGTATTATAGTGTATATGGTATCACTTTTTCCATAATATCCAGTATCACTTTTCCTAAACTTTTCAGTATCACTTTTCGGCAGTTTGTCTTAAAATGGATTTTTCATGTTTATGTGTTCTTCCATATTGTCTTTTTAGCAATTAGTCACATAGTACCATTTTATGAACATAATAATATCTAAAGGAATAGGGGTAATTTCCTTTTATTGGATTCCAAGTGAGTTATGAAACCGTACATATTTCCTTTTGCTTCTTTAAGTATATAAAGTAAGTATTGGAAGTTAGTTAATCTTAGTATCTGCCAGTTACTAATAATTCGACACTGAAAAAGTATAATAAAAGGTACTTTACAGAGTACCTTTATATCCTTAGTAGTATATATTAGTAGTTCTTCTTAGTAGTATCTTCTGTTTAAGTATCTAATGCAATAATAGACATTTTTAAGTGGTAATTCCAAATAAATATACAGAGAATTGAAAAATAAGCTTTTATGCCTACTTTTGCTCGAAATTTTGAGTTAGACTTGTCCTGTTTACTATGATATAGAGAGTAAAGGTAAAAATAAAAGCACCAAATGATTGCTCAAATGATGCTTATATGTATTATTTCAAGATGTCGTATAATGGATTTTTGATAGTCCTCCAAACCGAAACCTGATTCCCCAGCCATATTTAATGTTAAATTATTATTAACCAGCATTATTATTGAAAAATTTATTGTTACTCGGCAGCCTTGATGCAAAAATAGATAAAGGCTTGGTTATCTTTTTGTTGCCTATTAAATTATCGTATGTACAGTCAAACATATAATAATCAAATCCATCTTCATATTTATAGCTTCTAATTAATAAACTACCATAACATATTACATCCATGTTTTCAGAGTCTATGATGTATAGATTGATGTTATTTTTATCATCTTTTTCTATCCAAAAGCAAAATGCTAATATCAACATTATGTTTTTCTGGATCAACAAAAGATATGTTGTTCTTTTTCACACTGCGAAAGACATTGCAAATATATGCAGGACGATTCTCTTGTGGATGTTGGTTACTAACTTCTCAGTATAAAACATCTTCTGTAAAATATTGGTTGGTTGTGGTCTTTGTGCATTTAGTGTAGTAAAGAATAAAGGTAAAATAAATGTAAACAATGTTTTTTTGTAATCTCATAATTCTATTTTTATGTTGTATTAACTTAATATAAGGTGAGCGTCTTGAGTCGCATGGTTTAATAACCGCAATAGATTAAATAGTAAGAGTGTATATTAAATATATACTATATTCTTATTCAACAATATTAATCATTACTGAATATGATGTTTCTAGGTCAATAGCATACCCTATATTATCAAAACCAAATATTATATAGCTGCGGAAGTTTCTTATAAGGTGCAATTTGTATGATGCACGATGTACGTCGATTTATTATAGGAGTAATATCTGTCCTCAGGGTCGGATTGTACAAAAGAAACTTTGTTTTGCAATATCCTCTGCAGTAGGTGAAAATTCATCAAGAAGATATTCTACTGTTCCAGTGTATTCAAAATACTGTTTCTTTTTATAATGTTCCTTAATTTGTTGTTTTGTTGGGGGAATATAGTTAGTAATTTGGAAACTAAAAATATGTCACTCCACCTCTGCTTTTCAGTATTATTCCTGAGCGCTTTGGGTAGGAATAGATTAGGGGACCATTCCATCTGTGCCATGGAGACCATGAATTTTTATAACAAAAGCTTTCAAACCATTGGACGTACATGGAGTAATGTAGCAATGTAAAAGTGAAGATAGGAACAGATATAAAAAATATTACGTGTCATGTGCTAAGGTGTATTTTCTAATGTGTAAGAATCTGAAGAGTAGTCTGAAAAACTAGAATACTCTTCATTTCTTTTATTATCTTTTTAGAAATAGAATGTATAAATACCACCTTGTGCAGAATAATTGAAGTATTGACTCATATCATCAAATTCAGAAATTTCGTGTAAAATATGACTTACCACAGCGCTGCCAGATTCCTCCGGGGTTAGTAGAATAAATGTACATACCTTTTCTGGTCTTCTGCTATTCTGACAGAAGCTGTTCTCCATTTCATTCCATCATAATATGTACCTTTAACTAATCGAGTTTTAGGAGTTCTCTGCTGTCTTTGAGGATAGGTCTGTGGGGAATATTGTCTAAAATTGCTATTAAAGCTTCCATTTAAAGCAGAGTTCAAATTCCCAATTATATCGTAACTACTTTCTGGAATCTCTACTGGAGTGTATGGGGTCCCATAAATTGATTGTGCCATTGCTGTCATAGAAGGAATGACAAAAAGTGATAAAAGAATTTTTCATATTTGTTTTGTTTTAAGTTAATGTCTTCTTCATGTGAAGATGATATGTGATATTTTACCACAGTATCATCAACAAGTATTGTTACATATTTCTTTTTGCCAAATAACAGTACAGGCAGGAATATTATCTTTGCCCATACAGGTAAAGAACCAAGCATGATTCTGTTTATCTTCATTGACTTTTGTGATAATAAATCCTATACTTCCAAAAATCAGAGTCAGAAATTGTGATGACGGAGCTCTCTGTCGAAGAGTGTCATAGAACTCCCTGGACATTTTCGCCAGTCATTAAAATTTCCAGTCTGTGAAATGCTTTACTATCAAAGTCAAAATGGTAAGCATGTCCTAATTTTTTTGCCCCAATATAGAAATAGAGCAACACATGAATACTATTAAAGCTGCAATTCTCTTCATATTGATTTTTAAACTGAAATTCATTTTTAATTGTCTCGTATGTTGTATATGGTATTTTAATGCTACATCATCATACAGGAATAGTATAAATTCTTTTCCCCATAATGACAGTACATTCGGTTGTAGTCTCTCCTTTATTCGTACAGACCAATATCATTGCATTACTTTGTCTATCATGCCCCCTTTTTTTTGTAACATCAAAGATAAAAAGTACCATATCTTGTATCTACTAATTGTAAAAGAGATTTCCCATCGTGAAATTCCATAAAACAATCGGTGCAGGACTCCCAGTTTTTAAACTCTCCAGTATAAGACACATCTTCCATCAAAAATCAAAATGGAAAAACATGATCTGAGTTTTTGACTGAATGTAGTTATGCTATTTATAAGCATAATAATAATAAATAGTATTTTCTTCATGTAACTATATGATTTTTATTTTTTGGGGTGAATATTTTTCGAAACCATCTAAATTAACATATCTGCCCTAAACGAGGATTAAAATCTAAATAATATAGATGTCCGCTCGCAGTAATGTTTATTTATTTGAATGTTTATAAAGTAAATTGTTCCTTTTTAGTTTTATAGAGGAAGATTTATATCTCTTTGTAGCCCACTGTTCTCCTAAATAAGGCTGTTTACTAGTTAAGTATATGAAAAAGCGTAGGAACCATCGTTTTATTACTAGGGCTGAGGTTGTGGAAGAACCTTATCGAAAGTAATGAAACAATAGCCCACGCATTAAGGTATATTATCCCCATAGTTAAGGGTACAATAATCCTAGCGTGAGCGTATTGCCATATCCATTCGATTTTGAAACTTCCACATTTCAGTCCTTGGATAATATCAAAACGCTCTTTTTTTAATATTGAACTCTTTATAACGTACATTTGCACACAGATGTACTGAAAGTCCACTGCAAAGATAGATAAATTTTCTTATTAAATGTTTCTTTTCTTGCAAAAGTTTGTATAACAGAGTGATTTTTCTATTTTAAGAGTGTTTTTGTTTATTATTCAGTATGTGATGACATTTTTAGTATGGGGTGTATAAAAGAATTATTCTCTGAAAAATGTCATTGCTTAGAATGTAAGACAGTCGTAGGTTTCCAAGATTTCTTCCTTACGTAATCCAAGATACCGTTTGGTAATAGCTACAGATGAATGATTGAAAAGTTCCATTAGCTTGATCAGTGCCAGTTCTGCATTGTCACTATTCATGTTATAAACTTGTCTTCCAAATGTCTTTCTCAAAACTATGACAGCTGAAATGTTTTATTTTTCAGTCTGTATCTCTGTTTGAGTTCTTTGAGTATTACGTTGATGCGTTGCACGGTGAAAACTGTACCTTTCTGACTAACAAGGACAGGAGCTCAATGCCAAGAGGATTGATATGCTCGTAACAGTCTTTAATATGCAATTGCAGTTCTTTGTTAAGGCGTATAGTTCGTTGCTTACCAGTCTTACGTTCGGTTATAGTAAACTCTGAAACACCAAGTATCTGCTTCCATCGTAAGGTTAGAATATCAGATATTCTTAATCCTGTAAAACAACCAATCGCTATAAGAAGCGAAATCTTATAGTTCTTGTCTCTTTTGTCAGCCTACGTATTAAGTTCATGGCTTCTGACCATTCAAGATAGTCTGCCGTTGTGTTGCTATATTTCAAACTCATAATAATATTCTTTTACGTTGGGTTTTATAAGGAAAGTGAACATTATTCTGACAGTATCTTTTATTAAGTGATTGATTATCAGAACAACGTTCACTTTCTCTATTAGTGAATATAATCAGAGGTAGTTTTCCTCTTTCAATGTCTCACACATCATCCAACAGCAGTCTTTTCACTTGAAAGCCGTATTTGGGTTCAAGTGTAAAGAGGAATCCTTCAAAAAGTCATTATATCTGTAGGGATTCTTCAATCTGCTCTTTCGATAGATGTATCTTAATTACAGTTGCTGTACTGAAAATCAAGAATTACGACATAATTAGTTTCCATCACAATATCCTCCCTTCTTCACGATAACTGTATTAGCTATCTACTGACATGATTATATGGTCAGTAAACCGTATCCTCATAATCTGACAAGCTTTCTGTAGTTCTCTTGTAAGCATGTCATCTTGTGGAGCTGGGCTTTAAGTTTACCAGTTGGGTGATTGTGAGCAAATATTATTTGCGTGGCATTGGTCAGTAATGCCCTTGTAGTATTATCCTCACGTCAACGGCAGTTTCTGTCAGTCCTCCTCTGAAATCGTGTTATAAGCAATAACCTCATTTGCTTGGTTGAGATATAGCACCTTAGCATATTCCCTGTACTCTATTGTTCCCTCTTTGAAAGTAGGAAGTAAGATATTATATGCTTCTTCTGAACCAAAAACCTTGCTTTGTTTCTTGCAGGTTGGTTTGTATTGCAGTGTTATTTCTGCTACTTTGAAATCCATATTCATAATTGTTATGTGTTAAAACGTTTGTAAAATAAAATGAGGAGACACCCAAATGGATGCCTCCTCGCTCTCAATCAATAGCCCACTTATCCAATGAACCATTTATATTTCTCATCACCACGCAGAGCATTGTTAATGCCTACAGCAACATCAGTTGCATTTACGGCTCTCTGCAAATAAGTATCAATGTAGCTGCCCTTATTCGATTCTGTAAGTAAATTATGAAAATCCCACATGGAGAGAGTATCATCCTTTGCTCCGAAATCAGAATTACTGTAATAGCCACGACACACATTGTTGATTTGACTGTCTGTAATTAATAGACGTGGTATCTGTTTGGTATAACCTTGCGGTAAGGCTTGGTACATTCTCATTCTGCCTATTATCTGTGCAAACTGTGTTTCTGTGAGAGAAGTATTTGAGAGAGTCTGCATTAGGTGTATATCCTTAGCTGGATTAAATTGGTAGAGTAACTCCATCACATTCTTATATAAGTCACGAATGCTCATTACCTCGATAGATAGTTTTACACCATCACCTGTTAGCACTTGGTTTGCTACACGTTTACTCTCCAGCCTACAAAAATAGAGAACTTCTCTACACCTTTACTTGCCCTATAAAGGTTGAGGTCGTTGTAATTACGCACTCCACCCACACAAAGTTCAAGTTTCTGACCATTCAAGGTTTCATAAATCGTTGGGATAGTAAAAGCAAACGCCATACGCTGATAGAACTGTGTCTTTTCACATTCTAAAAGTTCAGATGCTTTCTTACCTAATGCGTTAGGTGTTCTACCTCTTACTATATGAGAAACACGGATAGCAGGATTATTTATCTGCTCGCCATGATAGAAGTCTTTGGCAGCATCATGTACACAGTTAATAAAGTCTTGATGTGCAATGGTCAGTTCTTGATTACCCCCAAGTTGGCACGACACATGTACTGACAAGTTCATCAAGAGATAGCATTGGTGTTGGCTTCGAGGAAAGAAATACTACTACCCTCCGTTGGGGTATCTTCAATGATAACGGCATCCTCTGCATCGCTGGAATCAAAGTTTCTGTTGTTCTGTGCCACAACAGCTGGCATTAAAGATTACATTGTTCATAACTTGTAAATGTATTAAGTGAATATTGATTGAAAATAGGCATAAATGAGAAACAGACCGAAAGCGGATTGCTCCAACTTCCAGCCTGTTACACATATAAATCCCTAAAAAGCATTTAGAAGTTTATCAAAGCCTATTTTTCAAAGTAAAGACCTCTACTATTTTTCTTTTGTCCCCTGCATTGTGTGGGAGGGGATGCAAAGGCAGGTGTACTCGTGTGCGTGTAATATAACCACTTTTTAATAGAAGTAGTTAGAGGGAGTATATAATAGCTACTAATATCACCTACTATGTAGTAGTACTAATTACAGCATCTATGTATTGTTACTTTATAGCATTAGTCGGCAACTGAATATTTTTAGTAGTATTATGTGTTGATTATATAAATCTACTATATATAACATTAGAAACACTGTATGTGTATAACTTTACTTTTTTTGTAAAGTTACTCTTTATGGGTATGCCTTTATTAGTAAGTAACAGAAAAATCTATAAAAAGTTACCTAATTATATTTTTAAAACAAAAATATATTTGTACTTTTTGCATTCGCTTGCAAGTAATGTGATGTACTTCTTGTATGTTACATTCCCTTAGAGGAGGCAGTTCGTCAGCTGCCTGGGTGTAGTCCAATCCTATAGGACACCATTATGGGATGACAACCTTACTAATTAAAATGTAATTAAAATGTTTAAATTAGTAAATAGGCTCAAACAAGAGCGTAGAATTGGAGAATGTTAAGAGTCTATTCTTTGTAGATGGTGATGAAACTAAAGTCGTAGAACAGGATTATCAGTGCTGATTTATTTGGAGGATGCCTTGTGAAGACTTTTTACGAATTATCAAAATCTATTGGATAGAGTTAAAGAGCGAGAAAGCCGTTATAAATCGACTTCAATCCATCTCGCAGATTCTGAGAGCACAGTTAGTTGCTGCTACAGCAAAAAGACCGCTTGGAGGAATTGAGAGATGTCTCTCTTATGTCCTAGAAGACAGGGCTTTGTTTCGAGAGAAGTTAGCTTAGTCCTCTTGCTTTGAGATTGGAGTGGTTAGCTGCCACTCCTTTTTATTTTGAAAAACAATACTGGTATGATAGAGTTAAAAACAAAGGACGGTACACTTAAATTAGATGGGATAGAGGACCTACTAAAGTTGTCTAAATGAACAGCGTATGGAATTGTTCGGCAAATATTATTCTAACAAGATAGTTAAGAACTATGGTAAGCTAGATGAAGTGTCTCTCATTAATGGCTTAATTCTAATGCTGTCAGACACTCTTAGATATAGAGCTAATATAAAAGCTGTGCTGTCTAGAACTAAAAGATAGCTGGTATTTCCGAGAATTAGCAGACGGAGACACTATTACTGTTTCTGATGTTGTTCCTGCAGAACGTAAGTCACAATCCCAAAAGAACGTTATAGAAAAACGGAAATATGTTCATTCACATGAGTGGCTTAACGAAAAGCCTTTCCTCCTAATGATGATGAGCTGATTGGGGAGCTTTATAGGTTATGTAGTGTCCCCAACACTGAGAACGTTGCAGAGGAGTTAAACAAGAAAATCAAGATTTTGAATGTAAGGAAGGGTGCAGAATAGCCTTACTTCCTACTTTATTTTCGTTGATAGCTCTACCATTTACACAGTCTCGGGCAACAGCTCTTATTCTATTTCTTCTTACCAAAAATAATGCTCTATCTTCTTTTCTATCTCCCATTTAGGTAACTCGTTCTCAAAATTCTATTAGACTTCATCAAAATTATATTCTTCTTGATATGTCTTTAAAACCATGAGGAAAAATTCAGACCGCCATCGAGGGTTCAGCTGTTTTCCGTCGTAATAGGTAACAAAGACCTTTTTATTGGCTGCATTGAAATCAAAAGTCTGTGGCAATTCGTATATGAACTTATGCTTGTAATGTGCCCTTATCATCATTATCTTTTGTACACCATTCTTAAAGGTGACAATTACTATTTGACATCTTGTGCGAATGCCAGACCGCTTCCTCATGATTGCCTTATGCAATATCTCACTTTTCAGAGTGTCGTCCATATTATTACAAGTCGTCTTTTTGAAATTTCATTAAGCTGCTTTTAATGCCTCATTCAATGATTTTATTTCACCTTTCTTGTTCACTATTTTCTGCTTAATGCTGGATATTTCGTTTTTCACATGTCTGTATATCGTTTTTCCATACTGCTAATTAATTTCTGATTTCTGTAACGGTAAAACATATTGTTCTCGATAGTCCGCAATTCCAATTCAAGCTGTTCTATTCTCTTTGTCCTCATTCAAGCCCTTGCCTGTTAATTCTATCTCTGTCTTAATCTCGTTCTCCTGTCACTTGTCTTTTGTCTTAAAAATCATCCGTATAGGCAGACAGACGGAAAAGCAGCCATATTGCTTTTTACAACGCTGTTATAGTTTATGCCGCTGTTAGTGCATCTTACATTTCCTATAATGTCTGTTTATGCATCTGTAATAGTGCCTGTTACTTGTATCTATCATATATAGAGACTTTCCACAGCTGCATTTCACTATGCCTTTTTAGTATGTTGATACGCTCCTTATTGACATAGCTGATGTATGTCTTGTTGTCTTCAAGTGCTTACATGGTATTGAAAACCTCGTCAGTATGTTAATCTTGTCAATGCTGTATGTATTGCCTTTTATAGCGTCTTTCCGTTATAAATGGAATTGTGTAACAGCTTTGACAATATGGAATGTTGATCTGTCTTACTTTACTTTACCACTTTTGCTGGTGAAAATATTATGTTTTATGAGGTATTTTGCCAAACGACATAATGTGTAGCCGTTAATGATTTTAGTTGTATAGCATCTTCACTATGTCTCATTTTCGTCTGGCACCAAAATTCTTCTTGCATCCTCGTTTTTCTTTTGACACTATCATCGTATTTGTCATTCGGTACGACATCAAAGCACAAAAGGTATCATACCACCCATGTGAGGCATAGTGGTTATGCTGTATCTTTATCCAACGCCCAGTACTCATACGCTGGGTTATCTTTCGTCTCTCGTCAGCATTTCTGACAGCCATAAATACCAGCTGCATAACCTCCAAGCCTCCTATGGTGTCATTTACCGATGGACGTGTTTGTGTCCAGTATGTATAAATCCAGTTATTCGTCCGTATTTGGTTTATCTCGGCGATAACATTCATAATATCATCCTGCCTGCTGATACGGGACAACTCCGATACTACAATAATATCACATTCATTTTTGTAATGCTCAATAACTCTGTCAAAACCATTACGGTTTTACCTTTTGCACCGCTTATTTTCTCACCGATGAAACGCACCAGCTGATAATTGTTCTCTTTGCAGTACGTCTCAATTAATTCTTTCTGACGTTGCAGGTCTTGCTTGTCTGTTGATACCCGGATATAACCAATTACCCTTATCATATATATTAGTTTAACTGGTTACAAATGTACGAAAAATAATTGTAAAAATAGACACTAAGATAAAGCGTTCCTCACTTATGCAGAAAACTGCACGACCGCAGCAACAGCCACACGAGTGAAAAAATAATTCAGTTACCGAACGATTACTTCATCGTTACCTATGACGAAATCAGGTAACGCTTTTGGTAACTGAACTTCTGCCTAAATCGCATATTCCGCCCTATATGAACAGGAGCAGTTTTACAAATGACCCGCTTCCTGCTCATTATCAGTCAGTTTACACCAACTCTCGATTTTTCTTCATTTTCATGGATTAGTTGCATTTGAAGAGATGGTATCTTTCCACGTCCCAAAGAGAGGCTTGTTTATTCAACAGAAGATCGTGAGGCAAGAAAAACAAATAGTTAGAACGGAAGATGAATATAAAACATCTTTCTCGCAAAAATGAAATAAAGAGTCAGTGTTCCGATAATCTCATAAAGTGTCAGTTTTGGTTAAAAATAGTATGATTAGTTTTCGTCTTTTAGTCTTATCTTTGCATCGTAAAATATCTAAAAACTAAAATCGATAAATGAAAATGAATAGAAGATTCCTTTTAACAATCCTATTACTTCTACTTCTCCCAGTAATTGGAAGAGCACAAACAAGAGAGAGTCTATCACTGACACCACAGATGGGTTGGAGCTCATGGAACAAATTTCAAGGTAACATTAATGAAGATATTATAAAGAGCATAGCCGATGCCATGGTGGCAAGCGGACTGAAAGATGCTGGTTATACATATATAAATATCGACGATTGCTGGCATGGTAAACGTGATGCTGATGGATTTATACAGGCTGACCCTAAGCATTTTCCACATGGAATAAAGGCACTTGCCGACTATGTTCACTCATGTGGACTAAAGTTAGGTATCTATAGCGATGCCGGTTCTGAAACATGTGCAGGACGACCAGGCTCGTTGGGACATGAATATCAAGACGCTTTGCAATATGCTCGTTGGGAAGTCGATTATCTGAAGTATGACTGGTGTAATACAACCAATGTTAATGCACAAGGTGCTTACCAACTGATGCGTGATGCCCTTCAGACTGCTGGTCGACCAATCTTCTTCTCTATGTGTGAATGGGGAGATAACCACCCTTGGCGCTGGGCAAGGGTAGTTGGCGACTCATGGCGCATAGGACCAGATATTTGGTGTTCGTTTTGATTCTACGCGCGTATTTCCAACTATATACAATGTAGCGTCATGGAGCTGTATCAATCGTAATGATAGTTTGCGGAGCTATGCGGACCTGGACATTGGAACGACCCAGACATGTTAGAAGTGGGGAATGGTTTATCAGTCAATCAAGACCGTGCACACTTCACTATGTGGTGTATGATGGCGAGTCCACTTATTCTTGGAAATGATGTACGCAATATGAGTGATGAGACGAAAAGCTATCTTAACTAATAGAGACCTTATTGCTATTGATCAAGATAAACTTGAGTACAGGGACTTCGTTTCCTCATTCGTGAGGGACTCGAATATTGGTTCAAGCCTTTATCCAATGGAGATTGGGCAATGACCATCTTTAATCTACGCCAACCGCTCTCTTGTTCACTCAATTGGCAAGACTTCAATCTTACTGATGAAGAAGTAAGTAAGAGAAGTACAGCCTTTGATCAGAATGTTTATAAGATAAAGAATTTATGGACTGGACGAATGGAAGGAAAACAACGCTCAAATCAAAAATTGAACGTAAAGTGTCAGTTCCTGCACAAAGATGTGATAACTTATCGTTTAATAAAACAATAGTTTAAATCTGAGAGAAGCATTTAGTGTTTTTCTCTCCACATTCATAACCTACACAACTAATAAAGATAATGAAACGGTTAATATTTATCTTCAGCTTTCTATTGCTGATAAGTTTTTAATCTCTCGTGCACAGATACGCGGAAGTGAGATTGCAGTAATGGTTCAACCCGATCATGCAAGTTGGAACTATCGTTTAGGAGAATGCTATCTTTTCAAGGTAACTGTACTGAAAGAGGGCTGTCCACTCCCCAAGCGAAAGTTGATATAGAGGCTGGACCAGTTATGTATCCTGATGTAAAACAAAGGATGTTGTCTTGCGGGATGGCGACACACTTGGAAAGCGTCTATGAAGACAGCTGGTTTCTATCGGCTGAAGGTTGTGGCGCACATTGCATAAGACACATGAAGGCTTGTGTACAGTGGTTTTTGCACCAGAGACGCTCCAGCCAACAGACAACTGTCCTGCAGACTTTGATCAATTCTGAGCAAAAGAAAACATATCAGAGGCAAGTCAATATCCACTTGATGCTCATCGTCGTCTTTTACCAGAACGCTGCACCGATCGTGTAACGGTTTATGAAGTAAGTTTCAATGGAATTAATTCTGGTAGCCGAATCTATGGTATCCTTTGTATTCCAACAGTTCAAGGACACACGTCCTGCACTACTTCAGTAGTACCTGGGGCAGGTGTCAGACCTTATCAAGGTGATATATATATATGGCTGACCACGGAGCTATTACACTCGAAATAGGTGTTCATGGCATACCTGTCACGATGCAGCAGCAGGTTTTACGATGATCTCCTACCATGGTGCATTTAAATGGTTGTGGAAGCTAATCTTGATAACTCTGTATCAGATGCCATCATAGACGTATATTTATTGGTGCATTGAGAGCTGTAGATTATCTTACCCCAGTTACCTGAATGGGATGGGGAAAAATGTTAGGTGTAACAGGCTCAAGCCAAGGTGGAATGTTATCATTGGTATGTGGGAGCCCTGCACCCAAGGTCAGTTTATAGGTGCTGTTCATGCTGCCATGTGCGACCATACAGCCTCTCTACATGGTAAGGCTTGCGGTTGGCCACATTATTTCTATGGTCAGAAGAATCCTGACAGTAAGAAAGTAGCTAACAGTGGGTACTTTGATGGAGTAAATTTTGCACGTAGGCTGAAAATTCCATGCTGGATTTCATTTGGATATAACGATGAGGTTGTCCCACCGAACACTACCTATGCCACTTATAACGTTATAAAGAGTATGAAGACGTTAAGTGTTTATCAGGAGACAGGACATTACTGGTTCCAAGAACAATGGGATGAATGGGAAGAGTGGATAGCCAAAGAATTGAAACTATAATCATGTAACTTCAAGAAGTTATGCGAAGTGTAAGATATTTCCTTTTAGTCATTTGTCTTCTTTGTGCCGTTTCTATAAAGGCACAGTCTTTTGTCACTGTTGAGAACGGAAAGTTTTGTTGTAATGATAAGCCCTATACCTTCATAGGTGCAAACTATTGGTATGCAGCTATTTTAGGTTCAACAGGAAAGGGCGGAAATCGAAGAAGACTAAATAAAGAACTTGATGAATTGAAACGGCTTGATATCACAAACCTCCGTATTTTAGTGGGTAGTGATGGGGATGATGACTCGAAATGGAAAGTTAAACCAGTTCTTCAGACAGCACCAGGTGTGTATAATGACTCGCTCCTTGCAGGACTTGATTATCTTATGCTACAGCTACAGGCTCGCAATATGGTAGCTGTACTCTACCTGAATAATTCATGGGAGTGGAGTGGCGGCTATGGCTTCTATCTGAAAAATGCTGGTGCAGGGAAGGCAGTGCAACCTAATGTAGCAGGATATCCAGCTTATATGAAATATGCCCTCACATTTGCCACTAACTCCAAAAGCACAAGAACTATTCTTCAATCATGTGAGGTTTATTGTCTGTCGTATCAATCGTTATACTGGTAAACGATACATTGATGATCCATCCATCATGTCATGGCAGATAGGGAATGAGCCTCGTGCCTTTGATAAGGCACTCCTCCCAGCTTTCGAAGGTTGGCTTTCTAAGGCTGCAGCTTTGATAAAGAGCCTTGATAAGCGCCACTTAGTAAGTGTCGGATCTGAAGGAGCATGGGGTTGTGAAGATGATTACGATGCTTGGCAACGAATCTGCTCTGATCCAAATATCGATTATTGTAACATACATATAGGTACCTATAATTGGGGTTGGGCAAAACAAGATTCGCTACGCAAACATCAGAAGAATGCTGAAACAATGTCAAGATTATATTGAACGGCACTTGGCAATCTTGCAGCAACTGAATAAACCCCTGTGGTGGAAGAGTTTGGATATCCAAGAGATGGGTTTTCTTTCTCAAAAAGGGCAAGTACAACGGCACGTGACGCCTATTATAACTTCATTTTCTCACTGATGAAAGCTGATATTTCAAGAGGTGGATACTTTGCTGGTTGTAATTTCTGGGGTTGGGGTGGACAGGCACTGCCACGGCATGAGATAATGGCAGTCTGGTGACGACTATACTGGTGACCCTGCACAAGAGACCCTGAGGACTTAACTCCGTATTCTCTACGGATGAAGAGTACACTTAAAGTCATCAAAACAGCAATTACAAATCAATCTAAATAATCAATGAATAATTGAGACAACTATTGACAATAGCCATTATGGCAATAACAATGAATGCAATGGCAGGAACAAAGGAACAACCTATTTATAAGAACCCGAAAGCAAGTGTTGAGCAACGTGTCAATGACCTCTTGAGCAGAATGACGCTCGAAGAGAAAGTAGGACAGATGAATCAGCTTGTGGGTATTGAGCATTTTAAGCAGAATTCGGCCTCAATGACGGCAGAAGAGTTGGCTACAAACACGGCAAGTGCCTTCTATCCTGGCGTTACGGTAAAGGATATGGAGGACTGGACACGATGTGGACTGGTATCCTCTTTCTTACATGTATTAACCATGGAAGAAGCAAACTACTTACAGAAACTCAATATGCAAAGTCGTTTGCAGATACCTCTTCTTATCGGTATCGATGCGATTCATGGTAATCGCAAAAATGTAAAAGGCAATACTATTTATCCAACAAATATTGGATTGGCATCATCGTTTGATGTGGATATGGCTTATAAAAATAGCTCGACAAACAGCTGAAGAGATGCGTGCAATGAATATGCATTGGAATTTCAACCCGAATGTTGAAGTGGCTCGTGATGCACGATGGGGACGTTGTGGTGAAACCTTTGGTGAAGACCCTTATCTGGTAACCTTAATGGGGGTAGCAACAAACAAAGGTTATCAGCGTAATTTAGATAATGTACAGGACGTGATAGGTTGTGTAAAAACATTTTCGTAGGAGGGTCATATTCTATCAATGGAACAAATGGTGCACCATGTGAAGTCTCTGAGCGCACCTTACAGAAGTATTCTTCCCACCTTTCAAGCAGCCATTCAACAAGGAGGAGACTGGAATGTGATGATGTCACATAATGATTTGAATGGTGTACCTTGCCATACAAATAGTTGGCTTATGACTGATATCTTGCGTAAAGAATGGGGATTCAGAGGTTTCATTGTAAGTGACTGGATGGATATTGAGCATTGTGTGGACCAACATCGCACTGCTGCCAACAATAAAGAGGCTTTTTATCAGAGTATTATGGCAGGAATGGACATGCACATGCACGGACCAGAATGGCAAACAGCTGTAGTTGAATTGGTAAAAGAGGGTCGAATACCTGAAAGCAGAATAGATGAAAGCGTCAAACGAATATTGACCGTAAAATTTAGGCTGGGACTCTTTGAGCACCCTTATAGTGATGCAAAAACACGTGACCGTGTCATCAACGACCCAGAACACAAGCGCACAGCTTTGGAAGCATCACGTAATAGTATCGTCTTGTTAAAGAATGAGAATGACCTATTACCACTCGATGCACAGAAATATAAAAAAGTATTGGTGACTGGTATCAATGCTAACGACCAAAATATTATGGGTGATTGGAGTGAACTTCAACCAGAGGATCAGGTTTGGACGGTCTTACGCGGATTGAAAAGTGTCTCACCAACTACGGATTTCATGTTCGTTGATCAAGGCTGGGATCCACGAAATATGTCTCAGGCACAAGTAGATGCAGCTGTAACTGCAGCCAAAGACTGTGACCTTAATATTGTTTGTTGTGGTGAATATATGATGCGCTTCCGCTGGAATGAACGTACTTCAGGAGAAGACACTGATCGTGACAATCTTGACCTTGTAGGACTACAAAATCAACTGATACAACGATTAAATGAAACAGGAAAACCTACTATTGTTGTTATTATTAGTGGTAGACCACTCAGCCTTCGTTATGCTGCAGAGCATGTTCCTGCTATTATCAATGCGTGGGAACCTGGACAGTTTGGAGGACAAGCTATTGCAGAGATAATATATGGTAAGGTAAATCCTTCTGCTAAACTGGCTATGACTATGCCACGAAGTGCAGGACAAATATCAACATGGTATAACCATAAGCGTTCTGCTTTCTTCCACCCCGCTGTGTGCACAGACAATAAGCCGCTCTTCCCTTTTGGATATGGACTAAGTTATACAAGTTTTCGATATAGCGATTTGAAACTTAGTAAACAAATTATTCCAAACGATGGTAAAACTCAGATAATAGCGAGTGTGACCATTGAGAATACTGGTCAACGTGATGGTGTGGAGATTTGTCAATTGTATATTAACGATCTTGTATCATCGGTCTCTCGTCCTGTGAAAGAGTTAAAGGATTTCCTACGTGTGGAATTAAAGGCAGGAGAGAAGCGCACTGTTGAGTTTACTATTACACCAGATAAACTGGCTTTCTATGATCTCAATATGAACCCAATAGTAGAAAAGCTGGCGAGTTTGAGGTTATGATAGGTGGAAGTAGTCGTGATGAAGATTTACAAAAAGCAACCTTTACAATTCAGTGAAATGAGAAAAGTTATCCTTATTATAGCAATAGCTTTGCTAACAATTAATGCAGTAGCGCGAAAAGAATATGCAGAAATCACCAGCAGACCAACTTATCGAACGTCTACAACAACTTAGAAAGTATGGTATAATGTTTGGCCATCAAGATGCTCTTTCTATGGAACAACATGGAAATGGGAGTATGGAAGAAAGCGATGTAAATGATGTTTGTGGTGATTATCCAGCAGTACTCGGTTGTGAACTGGGAGGATTGGAATTGGGCAATGAGAAGAATTTGGATGGTGTCCCATTCGATAAAATGCGCCAACAAATTATAGAACATTATAAGAAACGGAGGCATCATCACCATCAGCTGGCATCCTTATAACCCTGTAACTGGGCAGAATGCTTGGAACACAGAGGGCGATGCTGTGACAGCTGTCCTTCCTGAGGCAAGGAGAATGTGAAGATGAAGTTATGGCATAAACGATTGGTCTCTTTCTTTAAGTCACTTAAGGATAATAAGGGTAATAGCATCCCTGTTATTTTTCCGTCCATGGCATGAGATGAGTGGCAACTGGTTTTTGGTGGGGATATCAACAATGCACCCCTGAACAGTATAAGGGCTTTTATATCAACTACGTATAACACTATGAAACAAGCTGGTCTGTCTAACATTGTTTGGAGTTATTCGCCCAATGCACAGGCTGATGACACTGCAGAACATTATTTCCGATTTTATCCAGGTGATAAGTATGTTGATGTGTTGAGGTTGATTTATATCAGAATAACAGTAGACAAGATTTATATAAACCAATGTCAGAATGAGATGCAAATTATGTCAGCCTATGCAAAAAGTCATAATAAGCTGTATGCTTTAACAGAGGAAACGGTTACCGGAATACACCTGATCAGAAGTGGTACACATCAACGCTCTTACCGGTGTTAAAGGGATTCAAACCATGTTACGTTTTTACTTTGTGAAGGTAAGCGGATAATGCAGAGGAGAATTTCGGACCAGCTCCAGAGAAAGGCATGTGCAAAAGATTTCAAAGATATTTATAAACAAGGTGCGTTCCTATTTCGTAGTCATTTGGAGAAATACACTGAAAAAGAAAATGTAATAGTCACAAAATTAAAGTAAAAGCGATATGTCAATATTTAATTCAAAATTAAAGAAGCTTAGGATAGACATGAATCTTTACTATCTAAGCCAAACCACATAATAGAGAACGGTAATGGTATTTACGAGCGTTATACTAATCCCATCCTGACCGCAGAGCATACACCGCTGGAATGGCGATATGATATGGACGAGAAAACTAACCCCTTCCTGATGCAACGCATCATGATAAATGCAACTCTCAACGCTGGAGCTATGAAATGGGAGATAAGTATCTATTGGTCGTCAGAGTGGAAGGGGCTGATCGCAAGAGTTTCTTTGCTGTGGCAGAAAGTCCAAATGGTGTGGATAATTTTCACTTTTGGGAGGAACCAATCACTATGCCTGATACGGAGACACCTGCGACAAATATCTACGATATGCGTCTAACACAACATGAAGACGGATATATCTATGGTGTGTTCTGCGCAGAGAGACACGATGATAGTCAGCCTGGTAGATCTTTCTGCATGCTACTGCTACAGCAGGAATAGCACGTACAGAGGATTTGAAAGAAAATGGAAACGCTTGCCAGATCTTATCTCACCGAGTCAGCAACGTAATGTTGTACTTCATCCTGAGTTTGTAGATGGGAAGTATGCTTTCTATACACGCCCGCAGGATGGGATTTATTGATACTGGTTCTGGCGGTGGCATTGGTTGAGGCTTTGAGTTGATGATATTTACACATGCTGTTGTGCATGAAGAAGATTATTAATCGCGCCATTACCACACCATCAGTGGAACAGAAAAATGGTGAAGGTCCCCACCCTATTAGACGCCACATGGGATGGTTGCATCTTGCACATGGTGTGAGAGGTTGTGCCAGTGGATTGCGTTGTACGTCTCTACTATGTATATGACTGCTTTGGATGATCCTACACGTGTGATAGCACAGCCAGGAGGTTATCTCCTTGTTCCCGAGGGAATGAATATAGGTAGACGTCATGAATGTAGTCTTTTCAAATGGCTGGATTGCTGATGAGGATGGGAGTGTATTTATCTATTATGCTTCTTCTGATACACGTATGCATGCAGCAACATCAACTGTGGAAAAATTGGTTGATTACTGTTTACACACACCGCAAGATGGCTTTACTACGGCTAGCAAGCGTGAAACAATAAAAAGCTCATTGCTAAAAATCGTTCATTATGAAGATACATCTTTAGCGAAAAAGATAGGTATGGATCTGCGATATGTCGTCATCCATGTTCTGGAAACTGTTTGAGCTTATCTTATGATATTTTTATACTGACGTGTTTGGTATCTCGGCAGCAGTCGTTGGAACCATGTTCGCTATTACGCGTGTATGGGACTCTTTTTGATCCCATTGTTGGTGTTATGGCTGATCGAACCACATCACGTTGGGGACATTTTCGACCTTATCTGCTCTATCTTGCTTTTTGCCATTTCGGGTTGATTGGCATATTGACTTTTCTGACTCCTCCATTTGGCGAGACAGGAAAGATAGTATATCGCCTTTATTACCTATGCACTAATGATGATGGTCTATCTCGGCTATCAATGTGCCTTATGCCTCATTGTTGGGGTCGTAGTCCTGATTCTGCCGACCGAAAACATCGTTAGCCACTTCACCGCATGACATTTGCTTATTAGGCTCGTTCTTAGCTTTATTACTCTTTTATGCCATTGGTAAACGCTTTCAGCGGTAATGATAGCCATAGCTCTGTGTATGGCTGATTTACTGCACCACAGTTTGGTTGGCTAATGGCTGTTGTGGTAATTGCTCTTGTGTGCATTCTTCTTTTCTTAGGGTTGTTTTGCACTGACAAAGGAACGTGTAAATCTGTAAAGAAAGAGAAAACATCCTTGAAGACTGATATTTCGCGACCTATTGTATAACCGACCATGGTGGATTCTGCTTGGTGCAGGTGTTGCCTCGCTGGTCTTTAATTCTATACGTGATGGAGCCACCGTTTATTATTTTAAGTATTATGTTGACGAGACTTCTGTTGGTAGTATTACGTTTTTAGGGCTTCCGTTTGTTCTTAGTGGACTTTACTTAGCTGTTGGACAAGCTGCCAATATATTAGGAGTAATTCTTGCAGCTCCATCAGTAATCGTATGGGAAAAAGACACACCTTTATGGGAGCAATGGCTATTGCTGCTTTACTGAGTATTGGCGTCTTTTGGCTTAATAAGGATCAACTCTTCCTTATTTTCTTGCTACAAACGCTTATCAGCATCTGTGCGGGTAGTATCTTCCCATTGCTTTGGAGCATGTATGCTGACTGTGCTGATTATAGTGAACTGAAAACAGGGGAATCGGGCAACGGGGCTGATATTCTTCTTCTTCGATGAGTCAGAAATTCGGTTGGGCTTTTGGTACAGCTATAACAGGCTGGATGCTTGCGCAGTTTGGATTTCAAAGCTAATGCTGTTCAGTCGGCTGAGACTATACAAGGTATAAAAATGTCCTCTCTATTTTGCCTGCTATTGGAGCTTTGTTATCATTAGCTTTTATCTTCTTTCTATCCTCTTTCTAGAAGCAAAGATGAAATCAATAACTACTGAACTACAAGAAAAAGAAAAATGATTATGTATAAACTGAAGAAAGAGTTACAAAGCGAACTTACAGAGAATATTCTCCCTTTCTGGTTGAATAAGATGGTTGATGAACATAATGGCGGTTTTCTGGGTAGAATAGATGGGAATGGTAATCCCATACCTACAGCCGAAAAAGGAGCCGTACTAAATGCTCGTATCCTTTGGGCTTTTGCTGCCGCATATAGAGTACTACATAAGCCAGAGTATCTTGAAGGTGCAATAAGGGCGAAGGACTATTTTATTTCTCATTTCATCGACAAGCAAGAGGGAGGTGTATTCTGGAGCTTAGATGCGAAAGGGAATATACTTGATAGCAAGAAACAGACTTATGCTATTGGATTTGCTATCTACGGATTAAGCGAATTTGCACGTGCAACGGGTGATGAAGAATACTTGATGTATGCAAAACAACTGTATAATGACATTGAGCAACATGCTTTTGACTCTATAAACAATGGGTATGTTGAAGCTTTTAACACGTAACTGGCAGCCTATTGCTGACATGCGACTGAGTGATAAAGATGAGAATGGTTCACGAACAATGAATACACATTTGCATATTCTTGAACCTTACACAAATCTCTATCGTGTGTGGAAATCCCCAGAACTGGCTGAACGCATTAAGAATCTAATTAGTATATTCTTACAACGGTTGTATAACCCCAAGACAAACCATTTAGACCTCTTCTTTAATGATGAGTGGGAAGGCAAGCGTAACATACAAAGCTTTGGTCATGATATTGAGGCTGTATGGCTTTTGCATGAGGCTGCATTGGAGTTAGGTGAAAGACAGTTGCTGACAAAAGTGGAGGCTGCTATAAAACGTATTGCGATAGCTGCTGATGAAGGTCTACAAGATGATGGTTCTATGATATGAACGATGGACCGACACAGCAAAAAGTTGACAACCAACGTCAATGGTGGGTGATGTGCGAGTGTATCATTGGGCATGTCGACCTTTATCAATATTTTGGTAATACAGAATCTCTCTGTATCGCACAAAGATGCTGGGACTATACCAAGCGGTATATTGTCGACCATAAACAAGGAGAATGGTTTTGGGGCTGTGACGAGAACAAACATCCAAACATAATAGACGATAAGGCTGGATTCTGGAAATGCCCTTACCATAATACAAGAATGTGTTTAGAGATAATAGAGCGAGAAGCACTAATCAACAAGGCATAAATCTCTTCTTTCTTCCACAGTGTGGTACGTGCAATAAAGTATTACACCGAGTCGTTATCTAAAAAAATAATTCTTATGGATACATGTGTACTACACGAAATTACACCTTTGATGGAGACGGATGCCCTTTATATTGCAGATAGGCGTAAAGGGAGCTTTTCTTATCCTGTGCATAATCATGAGGCTTTCGAACTAAACTTCGTAGAGAATGCCGCTGGGGTGGAAAGAATAGTTGGAGACAGTAATGAAGTGATTGGTGACTATGACTTAGTGCTCATCACTAACCCTACACTTGAACATGCATGGCTACAACATGAATGTAAAAAGCACTAGATATTCGGGAGATAACCATTCAGTTTAATTTCGGAGATGGGACAACTGCTTACGACCAATTCTTTGGGAAGACTCCGTTTGAAAGTATCAGACGCATGATGAAAGAAGCGAGAAGGGACTGGCATTCCCTGTTTCTGCAATCATGAAAGTGTATGAAAGGTTGAGCGAACTTAGTCAAATCAACGACCGATTCACTGCGTTGATGGAATTTATTAATATTTTGCATACCCTTTCCTTGACTACTGGTGCACGAACACTTGCCACAACAAGCTATGCACGGGTAAATGTTGAGGACGATAGTAAGCGTATTCTACGTGTAAAGAAGTACATCCTTGAGAACTATAAATATGAACTCCGTTTAAAGACATTAGCTGACTTAGCAAATATGAGTGAGGGTGCATTCTGTCGCTTTTTTAAGTTGCATACTGGGCGTAGATTAGTGATTATATCATAGATATTCGCTTAGGATATGCCACGCGTATGCTGATAGATACAACAGACACCATATCTGAGATAAGTTTTTAAATGTGGATATAACAACGAGTAACTTTAACCGTATTTTTAGAAGAAAAAGGGTTGCTTCCCACTGAGTTCCGTAATAATCAACACAAGATAAAAATCATAATTTAGTTATATGTTTCTAATCACTCCAAAGTCGTGATTAGAAAATAATGAAAAGTTACTTTTACATTAAACGCACATGTGTAGCATACTTGCTTATAAGGCTCAAAAATTGCCAGAGTTCCTCAATATTAAAAACAAATGCTAAAAGGCAAAAGGATGCTCCAGCTCCCCAACATAGTACTTTTAATAGAATGGAAGCCACTATATTACCTCTTGTGTTAGAATAATATTATCCCCGTTCGCACTCTTTGTCTAATAGGTTTCCGCATTCTTTCTCACCAGTTCCTCATTCCTTTCTCATGCTTCTTGTGTCTTTCTTATCCGTATCTTTTATTAGTCTCATCGATGATGAAATCAGTGTCTCATCGTGATGAAACCAGTGTCTCTTCACGATGAAAACTTGTGTCTCTACGATGAGACTAACATTATATGCGTGTGTAAATGATGCGCAACACGTTAGAAAGGAATGGGGAATAGGTGAGAAAGAATGCTGGAACAGGTGGAAAACGATTCGCAAACAGGTGAGAAAAACTGGGGCGAACCTGTCGAGCTTAGTATGAAAAATAGTTCTAACTGTCTTGATTTTTCTACATATACAGGTAGTGCCTCTGGCTTATTCTCAAAAAGCAATATGCCGTAAGGGCTGAACATAAGTTCATGATAAAGTTATGTACCGATCGATGTCGTGAATGTACGATGCTCGCTTTGTTCTTTAGCAGTTCATTAATGCACTCGATGATATTCTTTTCCTTAGCATAATCTTATCCACATAGGCATAAGCTTCTTCTTTGCTTTAAGACAATGAACAAGTTGAATACCTTGACTGAACAGACTTTTAAAGAGTTCCTGCTTGATATACCCTCTGTCTGCAAAACCCTTTCCATAGAGAACCTTTGCAAATACCGTCCAGACTCTACGATCCCTGTTATCAACGTTTGCTCCTGTAAGACAGAATGTTATTACTTCACCTGAATTATTACAAAGAAGATGAAGCTTGAATCCATGACACCAATTCATAGTACCCTTGCCACTCTTGGCAAGTCCAGCAAAGACCTTGTCAAAAATACCGTCTTACATTGTGACAAACAGGAATCATCGTATTGTCAACGAACGTTATACCAGTACATTTTACTAAAGGCATAGAATGTGCAAAAGCAGATACAATCGTTCGATTGTATTGATGGACGCTAATTAACATCTCCACAGAAAGGGTATGAACAAAGGATATAGCCCTGCTGGTACAAGCCAATTATTGGATATATCTCCGATAACGGATGTATTCATCTCCATCGGTAAATATCTTGGCAACGTAAAGAATAGTGAATTGTATAACAATAAAAATTAAGGAAGTATGACAGAGAACAAAAACGGCAAGGTAGATCCCGTTGCCATCCGAGAACTTATTTCAGAGGGTATTCCCATGAGAAAGAAAAGAGATTGAGATGTCGGTAGTTCTCGTTTTCAGGAGCGAAAAAGGTAGGGCTTAGAACAAACAAGGTTTTACGGCGAGAATACTACCTGCAATGAAATGGAAGTGTGAGAATTGTCGTCTAAACGGCTTGCTGCCCCCACCTTTTTGTCCGTAGAAGCCTGGAACTACCTTCGCCGCTGACAGCAAACAACCGATCCCGACATGATATACGGCATAAGTTGAGGAAGTGCAGGGAGAGAAGCAGGGCGAATACAAAAACGAGGGTGTCAAAAATAAAAAATACCATTTTGATAATCTTATGGTTTAAAACAATCAATAAAAATGACCATTTCTATACTCGATTTTTGAGTAAAGAAATGGTCTTTTTCTGCTTTTAGGAAAAACCTACTTATAGTTTGAAAAGTTGTCAAGTTATTAATTTGCATTTTGACACACCCTTATTTACCATAAGAATAGAATACACGGAAAACAAAAAGCCGCCCTAACGGACGGTTCATACGATCAAATTGAATATAGTATGAGATGTTTGTGAAAAAGAAAGAAATGTACAAGAAAGATTATACATTTGCCTAACATTCAGAGGCAACAGTCTTATCGTCCATACCTTGGATGTGTTCGAAACTTTTGGATACTATGATACTTATTCATAGTATAGTTAATAAAATTCTTTTTCTTCTCATCATCATATCCCTGTTCAATAAAGGCAGACGCATCTAACACCTTAAGTTCAAAAATCTGTCCCTATCTTTATAATGTTTGCCTTTGTTATAGCTTTTCTTTTTCGTCGCATTTTTGTGTACATTTAAATATTTCTGGTATTTTTCCTGTTCTATCTTCATATTCCTTTCGACACACTGGTAATAAGGATGCTACTTCGTCATCTATTGCTAATGATGAAATCAATTCATTTGTATTAATTTCGGCACCATCATCTTGCTAACATTTGTGTAATTCTTCGAGACACCTTCGCTAATTTCAAGGATTTTTCAGGATGTTCTTTACTTACCTTTTGCACTATAAAAGAGCAAAAAGTTCGCTATGTTTTCTGTATACTGAAAATCGGTGATAATATCCTTAACATATGGGAAGTTATTCGAGCCAATATCTACCATCTTGACGAATAGTTGATGTTTCCACTATTGAAATCAAGTACCCTTCCTCTGATTTTGTATTAAAGAAATTAAGCAACCTTTATCCAAGTGTTTTTGTACCAAGCCTAACTGCGGCTTTTATTGAATATTCGCCATTCCTCATAGGACACAGTTAGGAAACGATCTTTAGCTTCTGTTTTGAGAAGCATGAGCGCATCAACAGTTTCATTATTAAGGATGCAACCGTCAATGTAGATTACATAAAACTCACCATTGGCTATATTAGGATGTATGCTTTGGTTATAAAGGTGTATAGATTGTTAGATTGCTTAACTATATCATCTTTTATTTTCAAAATATCTTGTGTACAAATCTATAAGACAAATTCATGTCTAAAAGACTCTATTGAGATCGAATTGATCAAAAACATCAAACTTGAATGTGTACCAATGTTTAGAAATAAAATCAAAGAAACAAATGCTACACCTTCTTCTTTTTAACTTATTACCTACTTTTTGTATAGTGGCTAGTGTAGGGACTCCTAATTTTAAGTTTACCATTATTCGTAGATATATTTAGGAATTAAGCCTCCTCGATCAATTTTTGAGAATTTTGCTGTATGGAAATACTCTAAATCCTTCCAATATGATTCATCCGCTATGCTCAATTAATATCATCTGAAAAATCCTGTTTTGGTTTCCAATAATCTCTTCCATAAATTCGTTGAGCAGACCGAGCTTTCATAAAAGTTGCTTCTTATCGTCATTATTTAGCATACTCTTATCTGCATAATCATGTAGCTAGAATTAAAGGAAATATCGGGAAATGAAAGGAATGTAACTATTTGAAATATTATTATTTAGCTTTTTCTCTGCGATTTTGAGGGTAAGCGAAAACGAGCATCAAACAGCAGGAAATTTCGTTGCACAAATCGTGTAACACATAGGGAAAAAGCAGGGTTACGAATTGAATAAACAACTGTTTCATAGGTGTTTTTATTCCTCATCTTTCATTTTTCTGCATTGCTCAGGAAATACTTGTTCATCTGTACCTTTGCAAACAAAGGAAAATTTAGAAAAACGACAGAAAAATGAAAGGAAAACAAACTGAAAGTATCGTTCTTCGTTCAGGCGAAACGAACGAAACAAGAAAAGGACTTATGCCTAGTCATCGGGGCAAGCATCTCAGTAGGCAGAACCCATTCTGGCTTTTCTACCAAGTGCAGACTCCCTCCCTCTTTGGGATGTGTCGTAGAGACTCATAGGTAAGAGTGCAATGGCGGTGTCCGTCAATCAGAAACTCGGTGAATGCACCCACTCATCCACGCACGCTTTCACGAACTCAGTGAAGGAAAGAAACGTACCGCCACAGACGTGAGGATGCCTATCGAGGGCAAATCCACCGTCAGCTTTTCGCTCTGAGAGTTTTGCGAAGTATCTCACAGACAAAGGAACGTATCGGCATTGACCGAGCATTAAAGACATTCAAGCTCCGTACCTACCAGCCTCCTGCTCCGTGAGTATGTGCAGAAGAAGCACAAGGTAAGCGACATCCCACTCTACAGCTGGACAAAGCATTTATCGAGGGCTTCGGTATTATCTCACCAGTGACCGAAAGCTGAAAACGCAGCAGCGTATCGAGTGCCTGTATCTACCTTTGCAGACCATCGTCCACATGGCGGTGAAGAAAAGGTATGCTGGACTTCATCCGTTCTTGGGCTACAGTTACGAGCGATCAAAAGGCGAACCGAGAAGCACTACACAGGAAGAACTAGAGCGCATCATCGACTTGGAGATTGAGGGGAGAACTACCGCATTGTCCGTGATCTCTGTCTCTCCTGCTTTTCAGGACTGGCTATCTCAGATGTCCGCAATCTAGAGAGGAAAAACATCGTCTGGAAGAGGGTGAACTCTGCATCAAGGGCAGACGCATGAAGACCAAGACTCCGTATCGTGTACAGGTACTTCTGCGCTGACTATCATGAATCGCTATAGAGGCATAAGGGCAGGTTTCGTCTTTTACGTGCCGACTACCGACATTATCCTCAATGGCATGCACCACATACAGAGAAACATCGGCATGGAAAGTCCGATGACCTTCCACATGGCAAGATACACCTTTGCTTTGCATCATCACACTCTCGGCAGGTGTGCCTATCGAAACGGTGAGCCGTATGCTCGGACACACCAACCTGAGAACAACACAAGTCTATGCAAGTGTTCTCCTGAGAGAATCCATCGAGACATGCAGAAAGTACTGCAAATGCATACAAGATACATTCATCTTAAAAACTTTGACATTATGGCACGAAGCACATTCAAGACACTATTCTATATCAATCGCTCCAAAGAGAAGAAGAACGGCAAATGCCCGATTATGGGGCGCATCACCATAGACGGAGAACAGGTACAATACAGCACGGGCAAGGAAATCGCTCCCGAACTTTGGGGACAGCCATAAGGGCGACGCAAAGGAACAGGCGAAGAAACAAAAGAAATCAACCGCTATTTACAAAGCAAAGAGGAACAAGCCAAAAGGCAAGTACCAAGAATTAGTTTTGGCAACGTGGCTATATCACTGCCGAGTTGTTGAAACGTGAACTTATAGAAGAGGACAAGTCCAAAGGTTTTCTTTTGGAGGAAGTACGACCATTTATTGAAGAAAAGCGATCCTTGCGTAGGACTGACGATTGCCAAGCCGACCTTTTGCCAATTACATCTATGCAGCGCAGCTCATTAAGTCCTATCTGCGTGAACGCTTAGGCCAGGAAGATATTCGATACGCACAATTGGACTATGCCTTTATCGAGGGATTGGACTTCTACCTTAAATCAGAGCGCAATCTCTCTCTTGCCACCATTCAGATTGTAGTCATTTTCCTACGGAAACTCATCGGCATCGGGCAGCAGAAGAAATACATCCGCATCGATCCCTTTGTGGACTACAAGGCGGAACTACCACACCGAACACGCAGGTATCTCACAACCGAGGAACTGCAACGAGTATTACAAACGCCCATTATTGACAAGCAGTTCGAGCGAGCAAGGCAGCTATTTCTTTTCTGTGCCTTTACTGGTCTGGCTCCTGTGGATATGCAACGGCTCAAACCGAAGCATATCATCCGTAATGCAGATGGTACGGAGGAAATCCGCATCAAAAGGCAGAAAACGGACGTGGAAGCCATCATTCCACTTCTACCTATTGCGGGGCAAATCCTTTCGCTCTATATCAAGGACAAGAAATCGGACGAATTGATATTCCCCAATCTCACAATTAGGAAAGCATCTTTAGCTTGTGTGAACATCGGTCAGATATGCCGAATAGAGAAAGGATTGACCTTTCACATGGCTCGGCACACATTCTCTACCACGATATGCCTTTCCAACGGCATATCAATGGAAACACTCAGCAAGATGCTCGGACACAGCAATATCGGTACGACACAGATTTATGGAAAGATAACCGACCATAAGATACAAGAGGATATGACCGCACTCACTCATAGAGAGCATTCAACCTTTGAGAATTACTGCGAATCGATTACACGGCAGAGCACAGTGAAGCAACAATGCTTTAAGGAAGTTATTAACAAATATATTTTGTCATGATTTAAGAAGTAAGTTTACGCTTTATAAACAGCCTTACGTAAAGCTCCCGAAGCCGTAACTCGGTCGGGCAAAAGATATGGCGGTTGCCTTTACTTTATTGCAAGGTCAAGTCCTGCTGATGGAGCGAAAATCTCCACCGCAGGACTTTTCTCTTCTGTCTGCTGAGAACATCTTCAAGCCCAATTTATTGTACGGTTGTATTTTTCGCTCCAACTCTTGAAAAGTAGGCTGACCGCCAAAGAGAAATGCCCGAACGTATACGGCATACTCAGGCTCTTTGGACGCAAGCGATAAAATAAAACATTCTACCTGGTATCGTACGGACGGTTATCTATCTAACCACAGAGAGATAGATAAATCTTACGTTCGTCCAAACGGTCTATCGTCGAACTATCGGACGATCGATATGTCGAATTGTCGAACTCTCGAGGAGTTACCTGCTTTCATTTTTCGTTGATATGAAACGAACCGGCACCTCTCTCTCATTACCGCAATCACACCATTCTTATACAGAACATAAGAGTTTTCTTCTGCGGCGACTCCAAATCTGATGAGGGAAAAGCTACCAGCCTTTGGGGCTTAAAAGTTTTATGAGCTTTCTATGAAAAGCTTTATAAGCAATCCATGAAAAGTTTATAAGTAATCTGACAAAAGCTTTAAGCTTTTTGCTAAAAGCTTGAAAGAGCTTTTTGGTGAAAAGCTTAGAGACTTTAGACTGACAAACAACTTCTCTTCTCTTTCCTTCTATTTCCTTGCTTTTCTGCGTTGCTTGTTCAATGTAGTTCTACGCTTACCTTTGCACACAACAATAGTGGCAACAGACTGTATATGAGTTTGTTTGCCGTAGTAACAATAACGTAATCAAAACAAAAGAATGCAATGAAACTCGTTTATTATCGACCGCAAGGCATGGGAGCACTTTTCTCCGACTTTTGCAACTTTGTCCATCGTATCGAACAACTCATCGGCATCCGCCCGAAAAAGGACGACTGGCTCGACAACGAAGCCGTATGTCGCAGACTCGGTATCAGCAAGCGTACCTGCAATCATACAGAGATACGGGTAAAATTCCTATTCAATGATTGGACACAAGTGCTTTATTAAGGAGGTGACATCACAGATTTACTGAACGCAAAACTGAATGAACTGTGACAGAGAACGAAATCGTTACACAGAAAGACCCTCAGATACAGATGTTTTCAGTTGATGCAGGGCACATTGAAGTTGGAGCGTTATTGCTTGGCGGAGAGGTTTACCTCACGGGCGAGTGAAGTTTGCAGCTGCTACATGTCTGGAGTACCTCTTTAGCACACTTCAAGACTATCGGGACAGCGGAACGATA
>BNJU01004896.1_pt1 | contig 105558 bp, 90 predicted proteins | sample 8539281 | NCBI WGS metagenome assembly BNJU01 (sample SAMD00202456, study PRJDB9452) | human saliva metagenome | isolation source: human saliva | place: Japan | reverse complement strand
CAACACTGCTGACAGGGCGGCGTGAAGCCTCCTGGGTGTGGCTGGCACCCCCTCTGGAGCGTCAAAGCTCACGTAAACGGATGTCGGCATCGGTGCCTCCCATCACTCGCGTGTGACTGTCGTCTCTGACGGTAGCATAAAATGCCTGACAGATCACGTCCAACTGTCAAGTGTCTCGCCTAGCTGGCCAATGCGCATCTAAAAGAACTTTTCCGCATGATAGGCCCCTTAAGTATCATTATTTATTTCAATTGGTGAACAACTGTCTAGTGCATTGTTGGATTCATCTGCGGATTTGGGGACCAGGAGCTGCCGCAGCCCTACTGCCCATCGTCAAGAATGCTCGAATCCCTACCCGCTGCCACAAATTAGGTCAAGACTTCTTAAAATGTGAAACCCCTCTGGGAGGTTTGTCAGGAACCTTGAGATGATTGACACTATGGCGCGTTGTCTGGACTGACCAGGGGCCGCGTCTCCGTTAGCACAGCAGCACAGAAACGAGGAACTCTGATGCACCAACGCTCATGGAAGGCCCTCATCGCGGGAGGAGCCGCCCTCACGGTCGGCTTAACCCTCACCGCGTTCGGAGCGCCCTCCCACGCAGAAGGCGTCGCCGGAATCACCTCCGAGGCGCGCGCCCAGGACGAGGTCATGAACTACGCGGTCAACCTGCCCGCCACCGCCTCGCGCTACGACTTCAACGCGGCCGTCTCCAAGGCCTCGGAAAATGGCGTGGTCCTGGCCCAATACCCCGAATTCAACTCCTTCTTCGTCCAGTCGGTGAAGGCAGCCTACGCGCCCGACCTCGGCAAGAGCCTCGTGGCCGCGGGCATCTCCTACGACTCCATCGGCCCCACCCGCTACAAGACCGTCACGGGTGACGAGGTCCGCACCGAGCAGCCCACGAAGACCGACGCCGAAGCGAACGCCGTCAACGAGGCCGCCGCCGAGCACGAGACCGGCCTGTCCGCCGACTCCCAGCTCAACGACTTCACCCCCGACGAGGGCGACGCCAATGCCTGGGGCCTGTCCGCTATCGGCGCGGTCGAAGCCCAGACGGTCGACGTTCCCCGCGCGACGGTCACCGTCGCCGTCATGGACACCGGCATCGACCCCGATCACAAGGATCTGAAGGACCGCATCGACGCCTCGCGCTCGGTCGGCTGCCAGGTCAACGGCATCCCCAACCAGGACCCTTCGGCCTGGAAGGATGACCACTACCACGGCACGCACGTCGCCGGCACCATCGCGGCCTCGCACAACGGGTACGGCGTGGACGGCGTGGCCCCCGACGCGACGCTGATCGCCATCAAGACCTCGAACAAGGCCGGCTCCTTCTACCCCGAGTACGTGGCCTGCGCCTTCGACTGGGCGGCCGAGCACAACGTCGACGTGTCGAACTCCAGCTACTACATGGACCCCTACGCCTTCTGGATGCCGAACGAGGCCTCCCAGGCCGCGGGCCTCGAAGCGGCCTCGCGCGCGGTGCACTACTCCAAGGAGCACGGCGTCGTTAACTTCGCCGCCGAGGGCAACTCCGACGACGACCACGACAACCCGACGATCGACAAGGATTCCCCCAACGACGTTGAGGGTGCGGCCGTCGAGCGTAACGTCGCGGGCGGCATCGACGTCCCGGCCATGCTCAACGATTCAGTCCTGTCCGTCTCCGCGCTGAAGCTTCCCACCGGTGCCGACCCGGCCACCGCGAAGCTCGAGCGCGCCGGGTTCTCCAACTACGGCAAGAACTCGGTCGACGTGGCCGCGCCCGGCCAGCGCATCTGGTCCACCATGCCCACCTGGGAGAAGGATCCGCCGTTCGGCTACCTGTCGGGCACGTCCATGGCCTCCCCGCACGCGGCGGGCGTGGCCGCGCTGGTCAAGGAGATTCACCCGGATTACACGGCCGATGAGGTCATCGCGCTGGTCAAGAAGCAGGCCGGCTACACCTACGACCGCCTCGCCGAGCCGACGGACGGCAAGGAATACCGCGGCGCGGGCCTGGTCAACGCGCTCGACGCGGTCCTGAAGGATCAGCCCAAGCCCGTCATGGGCAGCGTCGAGTACTCCTACGACGGCGGCACCGACTGGCGTCCGCTGGCCGACGCCCACGTTGCGGGCATGATCTACGTGCGCACCACCGTCACCGGCCCGGTCACCACGGCCACCATGAAGGTCGAGGACCAGGATCCCGTCACGGTTGAGGGCACCGGCGAGTTCACCGGCAACCAGGTCGTCCTGCTCGGCGGCCCCTACGACACCAGCAAGCTGCCCGCCGACGAGCCTTTCGCCTCGGTCACTGTGACCGCGGAGGGCCGCAACAAGGACGAGCGCGCCGATGACGACGTCGCGGACGACGTGCACTTCCACGTCGATGCATCCGCTCACGAGGGCGGCGCGTGGGTGAACGACCCCGCCGGTTGGAAGTACTGCTACACCGACTCGACGTGCGCGAAGGGTCCGCTCGCCATCGGCGCGGACAGCTACTACTTCGACGAGAACGGCATCCTGGGAACCGGCTGGGTCAACTATGACGGTGCGTGGCACTGGCTGGGTACCTCCGGCCGCATTGCGACCGGCTGGGCCAAGGTCGCCGACGCCTGGTACTACATGGACAACTCCGGCGCGATGACGACGGGGTGGACGCAGGTGCGCGGCTCCTGGTTCTACCTGGCGGACTCCGGAAAGATGGCCACGGGCTGGACGAAGATCGGTGACTCCTGGTACTACTTCCAGGAGTCGGGCGCGATGGCGACCGGCTGGGTCAACGACGGTGGCACCTGGTACTACCTGAACGAGTTCGGCCAGATGGTGACCGGCCGCGTCCAGATCGATGGCACGTGGTACACCTTCGACAAGTCGGGTGCCTTGCGCCGCTGAGCCGCCACTGACGAGGCCGTGGCCCCTTCCCCGGTCACGCGTCCTCGCGCTCTCCTGAGAGCATGAGAAAGCGGGCGGGTCCGAACGTATGGTTCGGACCCGCCCGCTCATATGTTCCAGAGCGAGGAAGGGGCTTCGGGCACTCGAAGCGCCCTTAGCCTCGTTCCGGTGTGTCAGCCCAGCGAATCGAAGAGGACCTGCAGGCCCTCCGTCATGGTCGGGTGTGCGACCGGGAGGAAGCGGAGCTGCTCGTAGGTCAGGCCACCGGCCATCGCGAGCTGCACGGCGGTAATCACCTCGGAGACGTTCGGGCCGATCAGCGTTGCGCCCAGGATCTGGTGCGTGTTCGCGTCCACGACGGCCTTCCAGAACCCCTCGCCCGCGTAACGCAGCGTCTTGGCGCGCGGGATCGCGGCCGTCGGAACCTTCGTGATGCGCACGTCGAGGTCGGCCGCGTGGGCCTCGCCCTCGGACAGGCCGATGCGGGCCAGCTCGGGGGTGGCGAACACGGCGTAGGGGATCGTGCGGCCCTTCGTGGTGGTCGTCGGATCATCCAGGGACGCGCCGGTCAGCTGCGCGCGAATGATACGGAAGTCCGACCAGGACGCGTGCGTGAACATGGGGGTGCCCGCGCAGTCGCCGGCCGCCCACACGCCCTCAGCCGAGGTACGCAGGTGCTCATCCACCGCGACGAAACCGCGATCCGTCAACTCAACCCCGGCCGCGTCCAGGCCGATGCCGTCCGTGTTGGGCACGCGACCCACGGCCACCAGGACCGCCTCGGCGGACACCGTGGAGCCATCCGTGAGCGTCAGGGTCGTCGTGTTGCCCTCGCGCGAGGCCGACGCCGCGCGACCGCGCACGATGCGCACGCCGGCGGCCTCAAGGCCAGCCTCAACGACGCGGGCGGCGTCCTCATCCTCGCGCGGCAGCACGTGATCCCCCGAGGAGATAAGCGTGACGTCCACGCCGAAGGTCGCCATCATCGATGCGAACTCCACGCCGATGTAGCTGGCACCGATAATCGCCAGGGAGGAGGGCAGCTCCTCCAGGCGCAGGATCTCCTCGTTCGTCCACGCGCCAGACTCCCACAGGCCGGGGATCGCGGGACGGGCCGGGCGCGAACCCAGGTTGATGAGGACGCGCTCGCCGTGGATCGTGCGCTCGCCGCCCTCCTCAAGGGTGATCGTCACCGTGCGCTCGCCCGTGAAACGAGCCTCGCCGCGAATGAAATCCAGGCCGGGGGCCGCGAACATCTTCTCGTGCGCGGCCACCATGGCGCCGACGATGCCCTCCTTGTGAGCGCGGAGCTTAGCCAGGTCCACGTGAGCGCCCTCGGTGCCGACGATGCCGAACGCCTCGTCCGTGCGGGCATCGATCAGGCGACGAGCCGAGTTGACCAACGACTTCGTAGGGATACACGCCACGTTAATGCAGGTGCCGCCGACAAAACGCCGCTCCACCATGGCGACCTTCCAGCCGGCCTTCGCGCGCTCCATCGCGAGGGACTTGCCGGCCTTGCCGCCGCCAACAACCAGCAGGTCGACGGTCTCGATTGCGTTCGTGGACATGTTTCTCCTTCAGTTAGTGAGGTGATACTTATCAGAACGACCGCGCGGCGGATCTATTCCACAGGGTGAACATCCCGGGCGTGTCGCTTCTCACCCGCAAACAGCGAGATACCAGTCGATTGGCTGTTGTATAGGAGCACTGTGTCATAGTGTGGTCCTGCCGGTCGTTGAAAGTGCCTCCGGCATGCTTGAATAGAGCCATGAGGGCTCTAGAAATTGGTGATTTCAAAGAGGATGTAGGAGCCGCGCTCGCGCGGGCCTCATCCGGGGAAGTCGTCACGCTCACACAAGAAGGCCAGCCGGTCGCCGAGCTTGGCCCTGTGCGCATGTCGACGTACCAGCAGTTGCGCGACTTGGGTCTCGAGCGCCCCGCCATGGCGGACCTCGACACCTACCAGATGCCGTCCAAAAACCTCCCTGACGGGCGGGGCATCGTCGGCAAACTGCAGGACTGACGAAGTTTGTCACCAGGCTCCATGTGCTACCATGTAGCACATGGAGTCCGTTGGTATTCGCGAACTGCGTCAAAACGCCTCCCAAGTGGTGGCCAGGGCCGCCGCCGGCGAGGTCATTACCATCACTGATCGTGGCCGCCCGGTCGCGCAGATGAGTCCCCTTGCGAACTCGTCGATCGAGCGCCTGCGTGAGCGCGGGCTGATAACCCCCGCCACTCGGACCTTTGAGGAGTACTGCGCGTCGACCAAGCCGACAACAGGGCCTCCGCTCAGCCCGGTTCTCCAGCAACTGCGCGATGAAGAACGTTACTAATGGCGCTCTACTTCGATACGTCGGCGCTGGTCAAGCTCATCATTCCCGAGGAGGGGACCGAGGCGCTCGAGACATTCATCAACCGCGCCGACTGCGGCTTATGGACCAGTGAACTCTCACGCACAGAACTGATGCGCGCGTGCGTACGCCGGGGAGCGGATGCCTCGCAGGTGCGTCAGCTTCTGTGGAGTTTTTCCACGCTGACCTTCGACACCGAGATGTTCGACCTGGCGGGGAGGCTCCTACCCGTGGAGCTGCGCAGCCTCGACGCGTTGCACCTGGCCGCCGCGCTTTCGATTGGCCGCGATCTCCAAGCCATTGTTACCTACGACAAGCGCATGGCGGACGCGGCGCGCAAGAGCGGAATTCCCGTCGAGTCACCGTGCTGACTCGCTTCCGCCTCCGAGTCACGCTTCGCGTGCCCGGGCGCACTTTCCGTTAGCTCCGCCGCTTGGCCCGGTTCGTCGGCTCCGCGTGCAGCGGGTCCTCGGGCCACGGGTGCTTTGGGGTAGCGTCCGCGTAGCTGCGCGCGCACGTCCCGGTAGGGTCCCGCCCAAAACGACGTCAGGTCCGAGGTGACCGCCGCAGGCCGCCCCGCCGGGTCCGTCAGGTGCAGGACCAAGGGAACGCGCCCGTCCAGTAGACGCGGCGTGTCCGTCCACCCGAACGCCTGCTGCACGCGCAGAGTGAGCACCGGGTGTGCACCGCTCCAGTCAATCGGCCGCGTCCCGCCGGAAGGAATCGGTAGCTTTTCGGGTGCCAGCTCGTCCAGGCGCGCAGCCTCTGGCCACGGCAGCAGCGAGCGCAGCACGTCCAGCATCGACACCTGAGACAGGGGAGTGCCCGACGCGAGGCGTCGCCCCCACGGAGCCAGCCACTGGTGCGCGCTGCCCGCCAAGGCCTCGTCCGACACGTCCGGCCACGGCTCGCCAAACGCGTTGTGGAGCGCGCGCATGCGCTCCCTCAGGGACGAGGCCTCCTTGCCCCAGCCGAGTTCGCCGAGTCCGCGGGAGGCCAGGTGCTGCGCCACCAGCGCGGTCGCCTCCTCGTCGCCCAGGGCGCGGGCGGGGGAGGAAGACAGGGGGATCGCGCCGAGGCTGCGCGTGCGCGTCGCGCGCAAGATACCTTTCTCAATCGACGCGTCCGTGCGGGTGGCCAGGAGAGCCGAACCCGCCGCCAGCGCGTCCTCCTCGCTCAGCGGGACGGCGGCGAGGATGCGTGCGTGGCGCGAGGCCGGGGCACGGTCAATGGAGGCCACCGCCAGCCACTCCTGGCCCTCCAGGGGAGAACCGTCGGGCAGCTCGCCGCCCACGCCGCCCGCCAGAATATACGCGGACGAGGCCGGGCGACGCCGCGCGATCCACTGCGGGTAGGCGAGCGCGCAGGTCAGGGCCAGCTCGTCCTCGCGAGTGCGCGTGCCCCGCCGCATCGCCCGGGAGCCGCCCACGCCCCGAGCGTTGCCGCGCGTCGCGTCAGACGCGTCAGCGCCAGGCAGGTCGAGTCCCGCCAACTCCCTGTCTGCCAGCCTGGACGCGAGGCCCCTCAGGCGAGCCTCCGTTTCCTTGACGCGCGCCGCCTGGGCGCGGCCGACTCCCGCGTCCCCGCCGCGCCCAAGTCGGCGCTCCACGCTTCCCAGGTCGGCACCCGGCGCGCGCACATCCTCCGACAACAAGGCCACGAAGCGCGCCGCCTTCGACGCCCCCAGGAGAGCGCTCGCAGTCAGAAGGGCCCTGCCCAGGGGCGGGTCCAACGGCAGCGACGCCAACGTGCGGCCCAGAGCGGTCGCGGCCCCGGCCTCGTCGATGGCACCCAGGGAGGACAACCGCTCCCCGGCGGCCTGCCACGTGCCCGCGGGTGGAGCATCGAGCAAGGCGAGGTCCTCCACCGGCGTGCCCCACGCGGCCACCTGCAAGCGCGCGTCCGTCAGGTCCTGCGTGGCGATGCCCGGCGCGGACTGGGTGGGCCTGCGCGCCACGTCCACCGGGTCCATGACGCGAACGGCGATGCCCGGCCCAGTGCGCGCGGCGCGGCCCGCACGCTGCTCCAAGCGAGCGAGCGAGGCGGGGACCGTCACCAGCGAAGACAACGAGCGCCCCGCATCGAAGCGCGGCTCGCGGGCCAGGCCAGCGTCGACCACGACGGACACCCCCGGAACCGTCAGCGACGACTCAGCAATCGAGGTGGAGAGGATGACGCGGCGCTGATCGGTGGGGGAGAGCGCGCGGTCCTGCTCGGCGGCGCTGAGCTGGCCGTGCAGCGTCAGAACCTCGACGCCGGGGACGCTCAGCGCGCCGCGCACGGCCTCGATCTCTCCGACGCCCGGCAGGAACACCAGGACCGACCCCTCGGTGGCAGCAACCGTGTCCTCGACCGTGCGCGCCACGTGCGCCAGGTACTCGCGGCGCACACCCACGCGCTCATTCCCGATCGCGCCCACGGCCTCGACGCCGCGCGGTGGGGGAGCGTAACGCAGCTCCAGCGGAAAAATATCGCCCGGAATATCAACGAGCGCGGGTTCCGCGCCCGTCGCCTCGCGCAGCCACGAGACCGTGCGCGAAGCCTCCAGCGTCGCCGAGGTCAGGGCGATAAACAGGTCCTCTCGCAGCGCCGAACGCGCATCCAAGGCGAAAGCCAGCGCCAGGTCCGTGTCCAGGTCGCGCTCGTGGAACTCGTCGATGACGAGTCCCGCGACGCCCGGCAGCTCCGGGTCACGCTGCAGGCGGCGCAACGCCACGCCCGGCGTCACCATCTCCACGCGCGTGCGCTCGCTGACCCTCGAATCCCCGCGCACCGAATAGCCGACCTGCCCGCCGACCTCCTCACCGAGCAGGCGGGCGATACGGCGGGCTGCGGCGCGCGCGGCCACCCGGCGCGGCTGGGTGACGAGCACCCTCCCGGCCGAGGCCTCGTGCCCCTCCAGCGCAACCGCGACAGCGGGCGGCAGCAGCGTCGTCTTACCCGTGCCCGGGGGAGCGGTCACCACCGCGCAGCCGCCCGGCCGCGTCGCCGCCGCGATATCGCCCAGTGCGCGCGTGACCGGTAGCTCCGGCGGGTTGCAAACAAGTTCTTCGAGGGTGGTCATGGCTCAATATTTCACAAGCGAGTGATACTGCTGACGGGCTTTCATTGCGCGGAGTTGCCGTTTTTTCGCAGCATTTCAACGTCGTACCCTGCTTCTGCCTCTGCGACCCACGCGTCAATCTGGTCCTCGCTGACAGCTTCTCCGTGCACGGTCTGTTTGTTCATATACACAGGCTAATACGAAGGGGATGAGGCTGAGGAAGATGGGGTGGCAGAGTAAACTGGAAGCAGTATGACTACGGAGAACACTGCGCCGACGCTCGCGGCGGCCACCCTCGCACACACCACGGGGCGCGTCACCATCCCCGCAGATATGGATCCGATTGTGGTCCTCGGCATCGCAGACCAGGTGCTTCGCGCCCTCGAACGCGGCTTCCCGCACGTCCGCTTCCTCGTGACCGGGCGCGACATCTCCCTCGCGGGCACCCAGGCGGACATCGACGTGGCCGCCGGCCTCCTCGAGGAACTCATCGGCATGGCCCGACGCGGCACCGCCCTGGACGCCACCGCCGTCGAACAGGCCATCGGTCTGCTTGGACGCCTCACCTCGGGCGAGGCCCCCACGGAGGAAATCCTCTCCGCGCGCGGCCGCTCGATCCGCCCCAAGACCCCCGGCCAGAAGGCCTACACGGACGCCATCGACCGCGCCACCGTCGTCTTCGGCATCGGCCCCGCGGGCACGGGCAAAACCTACCTGGCCATGGCCCAGGCCGTGCGCCGCCTCCTCTCCGGCGAGGTGCGCCGCATCGTCCTGACCCGCCCCGCCGTCGAGGCCGGGGAAAACCTGGGCTTCCTGCCAGGCTCCCTCACCGACAAGATCGACCCCTACCTGCGTCCCCTCTACGACGCCCTGGGCGACATGCTCGACCCCGAGGCCCTGCCCAAGCTCATGGCCGCCGGCACCATCGAGGTCGCGCCACTGGCCTACATGCGCGGCCGCACCCTCAACGACTCCTTCATCATCCTGGACGAAGCCCAAAACACGACGGTCGGCCAGATGAAAATGTTCCTCACGCGCCTGGGCTTCGGCTCCAAGGTCGTCGTCACGGGCGACGCCTCGCAGGTCGACCTGCCGGGCAGCCAGACCTCCGGACTGTCCGTCGTCGAAAACATCCTGGGCGACATCGACGACATCGAATTCTGCCGCCTGACCAGCGCCGACGTCGTGCGCCACGAGCTGGTCGGTGCCATCATCGACGCCTACCAGCGCTACGACGACCGAAACGCCGCGCGCCGCGCGCGCACCCGCAGCCACAACACCGCACGCAGGGAGTACACGTCATGACCGAGGTCATCAACGAGACCGACTACGAGATCAACGAAGCCGAGTTTTCCGCCCTGGCAGACTATGTGCTCGACCAGATGCACGTCAGCTCCGACGCGGAAGTCAACATCATCTTCATCGACCCCGAGCCAATGGAAGACCTGCACGTGCGCTGGCTCGACCTGCCCGGCCCGACCGACGTCATGAGCTTCCCCATGGACGAGCTGCGCCCCGGCACAGCCGAACGCCCCACGCCCCCCGGCATGCTCGGCGACATCTGCATCTGCCCGGCGATTGCCTCCCGCCAGGCCGCAGAATCCGGCCACAGCGCCGCCGAAGAAATGCTGCTCCTGGCCACGCACGGCATGCTGCACCTCCTCGGCTACGACCACGCGACCGACGCCGAGCGCGAGATCATGTTTGCCCTCCAGCGCAAGCTCCTGCTGACCTTCCTGGCCACCCGATGACCCTCACCGTCCCCCTGGAGGCGGCCCCGGCCTCGCCAATCATGGGCGTGCCCTCCGTGGCCCTCCTGATCCTGGCGGTCATCGCCCTGGCCTTCGCGTCCATCGCGCAGAGCGTCGAACAGGCCATCCAACGCCTGACCCTGGCCGGCGTCGAAGACCTCATCGAGGAAGAGCACAGGAACGCGCGCATCCTCTACGGCCTCGTCGATCACCGTCGGCGCACCCTCCTGTCGCTGCGCGCCTTCCGTACCTTCTGGCAGGTCGTCTACGCCGTCACGGGCACCATCGTCCTGGTGGACACACGCCTGCCCTGGTGGGCGGTCGCCCTCATCGCGGTGTCCGTCATCGCAGTGATCCAGCTGATTTTCGTCTCCTTCCTGCCCGCCCAGTGGGGCGCGCGCAACCCCGAAGGAATCGCGTTGGTCGGGACCGGGCTGGCTGATCGCCTCGCGTGCCTCAGCCACGTCGCGGACCCGCTGCTGACCCGCGTACGCTCCTCACGCCCCGCCCCCGAACCCACCGAAGCGCAGGCACGCGCCGAACTGATCTCCGACCTGCGTGAAATCGTCGACGAGGTCGGCGAACCCGAGAGCTTCGAGGAAGAGGACCGCGACATGGTCCGATCTGTCCTGGACCTGGGACACACGCTCGTGCGCGAGGTCATGGTGCCGCGCACCGACATGGTGACCATCGACGCCGACACGCCCGCGCCCTCCGCGCTGCGCCTCTTCGTGCGCTCCGGATTCTCGCGCATTCCCGTCGTCGGCGACGACGTGGACGACATCCGAGGCATCCTGTTCTTCAAAGACCTGGTCTCCCGCTGGGAGGCGAACGGCGGCCAGCTAGACCTGCGCGCCGAGCAAATGATGCGTCCCGCCGAGTACGCCGTCGAAATGAAGCTCGCGGACGACATGCTGCGCCAAATGCAGGCTGAACGCTTCCACATGGCCATCGTCATCGACGAATACGGCGGCGTCGCGGGCCTGGTCACCCTCGAGGACATCCTCGAGGAGGTCGTCGGCGAACTCACCGACGAACACGACCGCCACTCCATCGAACCCGAGGAAACGGAGCCGGGCACCTGGCGCGTGCCCGCACGCTACCCGATCTCTGAACTGGGCGAACTCCTCGGCCGCGACATCGAAGACGAGGACGTCGACTCCGTCGGCGGCCTCCTCGCCAAAGCGATTGGGCGGGTTCCCCTGCCCGGCGCGACCGGCACCCTCGCCGGCGTCATGATGACGGCGGAAGAGGCGCGCGGACGCCGCCGCCAAGTCTCCACGATCCTGTGCCGCCTCGACCCCGACTCTCCGCTTATCACTGACCCTATCCCCGCCGACGACAAGGACAACTGACATGCGATTCCCCTCCGACGACGAACTCATGGCCGGCCCCAACGCCTTCGGGGACGCGCGCATCGAGGTGGCACCCGACGCCGCCGACCCGGAAGCCGACGCCCGCGCGCAGATCGAGGCCGGCCTCGGCGAAACCTCGGACGAGGCCGGGGCTGAGTCCGGCGACGACGCGGACTCCGAGGACTCTGAGGACTCTGACGGCTCTGAGGAGGACGAGGACTATGGCGACCTCGAGGGCCTGGAAGACGAGGAGGACGCCGACCTCGACGCGTTCGAGGCACTGACCTCGCTCGCGTCCCTGCGCGAGGACGCGGCCGCGACCATCGAGATCCCGGACTTTCCCGAGAACTTCCGCGCCGGCTTCATCTCCATCGTCGGTCGCCCCAATGTCGGCAAGTCGACACTGACGAACGCGCTGGTCGGACGCAAGATCGCGATCACCTCGGGCCGCCCCGAAACGACGCGCCACAACATCCGCGGCATCGTGCACGGCGAGGGCTACCAGCTGGTCCTCGTGGACACCCCCGGATACCATCGGCCGCGTACGCTGCTGGGCAAGCGCCTCAACGACATGGTGCGCGAGGCCCTCTCCGAGGTCGACGTCGTGCTCTTCTGCCTGCCCGCCGACCAGCGCATCGGCCCCGGCGACCAGTTCATCGCCCGCGAGCTGCGCGGCATCAAGCGCCCGATCATCGCGGTGGCCACCAAGTGCGACGCCGTGCCGCGCGAGCGCGTCATGAAGCACCTGCTGTCCATCGAGAAGCTGGGGGAGTGGGCCGCCATCGTGCCCGTCTCCTCCGTGGAGGGCAAGGGCATCGACCACCTGCGCGAGGTGCTGGCGCAGACCGTGCCGCTGTCGCCGCCGCTCTACCCCGAGGGCGACGTTACCGACGAGTCGCGCGACACCCTCATCGCTGAGTTCATCCGCGAGGCTGCCCTCGAAGGCGTGCGCGACGAGCTGCCGCACTCCCTGGCCGTCCAGGTCGAGGAGATCATCGAACGACCCCGCCGCGAGGGCGACGACCGCCCGCCCATGCTCGACATTCACGTGAACGTCTACGTCGAGCGCGACTCCCAAAAGGCCATCATTATCGGCCGCAAGGGCTCGCGCCTCAAGCAGATCGGTACGCAAGCTCGCGCCCACATCGAGGAGCTGCTGGGACGGCGCGTCTACCTGGACCTGCACGTGCGCACCGCGAAAGACTGGCAGTCCGACCCGAAGATGCTGGGCCGCCTCGGGTTCTGACGTGCCCAGCGTCATCCGCGTGCGCGGTGCCCGCGTCCACAACCTGAAGAACGCGGACGTTGACGTTCCCCTGAACGTCTTCGTTGCGGTCGCGGGCGTATCCGGGTCGGGCAAGTCTTCCTTGGCCCTGGGCACGCTCTACGCGGAGGGTTCACGGCGTTACCTGGAGTCCCTGGCGACCTACACGCGCAGGCGTATCTCCCAGGCAGCCAAGGCCTCGGTGGACGAGGTGGCGCACGTCCCTGCCGCACTCGCGTTGCGCCAGCGCCCCGGCGTGCCCGACGTGCGCTCCACTTTCGGCACGGCGACGGAACTCCTCAACCATCTGCGCCTCCTATTCTCGCGCGCGGGCTCCTACCTGTGCCCGAACGGGCACCGCGTCCCTCCCTCGCGTAACGTCGCCCTGGAGGTTCCTCTCACGTGCCCGCAGTGTGGGGAGTCTTTTAGGGGGCTCGGCGCGGAGGAAATGGCCTTCAACTCGGGCGGCGCGTGCCCGGTGTGCGAGGGGGACGGGCGTCCAGCGCGTCGTCAACCGCGCCGCCCTCGTGCCCGATGAGTCCCTGACCATCGACGAGGGGGCCGTCTCCCCGTGGGGGTCTCTCATGTGGAAGCTCATGAAAGACGTCGCCCGCGAGATGGGCGTGCGCACGAACGTGCCCTTCCGGGACCTGACCGACGCCGAAAAGGAAATCGTCTACGAGGGGCCCGCCGAAACGCCACATCGTCGTCGCCACCAAGACGGGCGGTGCCGAGCTGGACTTCACCTACTTCAACGCGGTCGCCACGGTTGAAAACGCCCTGTCGAAGGCGAAAGACGAGAAGGCTCTTGCCCGCGTCAACAAGTACCTCATCACCCGCACGTGCCCGGCCTGCGACGGCACACGCCTGGGGGAGCGGGTGCGCTCCACACTGATTGACGGCATGGATCTGGGCGAGGCCTCTCGCCTGACCCTCACGGAACTGCGCGAGTGGGTCCAGCGCGTCCCCGGCCTCGTCCCGGAGGAAGTGGCACCCATGGCCCGCGTCATTGTTGATGAGATGACCGAGCCGATGCAGCGCCTCGTGGAACTCGGTCTGTCCTACCTGTCTCTCGACCGTGCCTCCTCGACGCTGTCCAACGGCGAGCGTCAGCGCGTGCAGCTCGCCCGCGCCGTGCGCAACCAGACGACTGGGGTCCTCTACGTCCTCGACGAACCGACCATCGGCCTGCACCTCGCCAACGTTGACGGTGTCCTGGCGATCATCCGTCAGCTCATCGCCGACGGGAACTCCGTTGTCGTCGTCGACCACGACACGCGCGTCCTGGGGGCCGCCGACCACCTCATCGAAATCGGGCCGGGTGCAGGCGCGGACGGCGGTCGCGTCATCTTCCAGGGGTCCATCGACGAGGCCTCCCGCGCCCCCGATTCTCGTATCGGCCCATACATGGCTGGGTCTCGTCGGGTTGAGCGTGCGGTCGGGGAGCCGGGTCGGGGCGCGGACGTCGACAGGCGCGGCGCGCTTCACCTGGAAACCTCGCAGATACACACGGTGCAGCCCCTGAGCGTGGACATACCCGTCGGCTCTCTGACGGCCGTCACGGGCGTGAGCGGCTCGGGCAAGACAACGCTCGTGCTGGAGTCGCTGGTTCCCGCACTGCGTGCGCGCCTGGCGGGTGACCCGCTGCCGACGCACGTGCGCGACGTGGATGCCGCCGGGATCTCCCGCCTCAACCTGATCGACGCGACACCCATCGGCGTGAACGTTCGTTCGACCGTGGCCACGTATTCCGGTGTGCTGGACGAGCTGCGCCGGGCGTTCGCGCGCACGGAGGAAGCGCAGGCGGCTGGGCTCAAGCCCGGCGCGTTCTCCTACAACACGGGTTCGCTGCGCTGTCCCACATGCGACGGGACCGGGCAGATTACCCTGGACGTGCAGTTCCTGCCGGACGTGGACATCGAGTGCACCGAGTGCCGGGGGAGCCGCTACGGCGCGCAGGCCGCATCGATTCGCCGTGATGGCCTCTCGTTACCCGATATTTTGGCGATGAGCGTCGATGAGGCCCGGGTTGCTGTGCGCGGCCTGAAGAAAGCGGGCGCGCTCCTCGAGACGCTGTCCGGCCTTGGTCTGGGGTATCTGACGCTTGGCGAGGCCACGCCCGCCCTGTCCGGTGGCGAGGCGCAGAGACTCAAGCTGGCCTCGGAGATGGGGAGGCGCCAGGACGGCACGCTCTTCGTCTTCGACGAGCCGACCATCGGCTTGCACCCGGACGACGTGCAGGTCCTCTTGGATGTGCTCCAGCGCCTCATCGAGCGGGGAGCGACCGTTCTCGTGATCGAGCACGACCTGGACTTGATCCGCTGCGCTGACTGGGTCATCGACATGGGCCCAGGCGGCGGCATAGAGGGTGGTCGCATCGTCGCACAGGGCACCCCGAGCGATATTGCGGCCAACGAGGCCTCGGTGACGGGCCGCTATCTGCGCTGACGGGGTCATCATTACCGGCTCAGTGCCTGTGCCCGGTCTGGTTGTGGGCCAGGAGTGACTCGGTGTGCCAGTTCCGCGTTTATTCTTGTGTGTTGGGGCGCTGCACCCGATCCGTAGGCAATGCACCTCTTCTGTTCGGGTGTAGTGCCCCTGATCGGGTGTAGCGCCCCTGATCGGGTGCAGCGCCCCCCGTGCTTCTGGCAGTTGTGGCGGTTGCCGGGGATGTGGGTGTCTTCTGGGGGTTTTGCGGCCTCGTGTTGTGGTCCTCAGAAATGTTGCGTGCAATTCCCGTGTGAACATTTCAAACATTGAAATCGTATCGTTGAAATTGCAATGTTTTGAGGTGCTGCAGAAAGTTCGGGCACCCGAATTGCATGCGACTGATGGTTGATGAAGCGCGTCAGGTGAACTCCTCTGTGTGCACGTCGGCCCACGACACTGTCCATGATCCCCGGGATGCTTCGACCTGTTGGGTTCAGCTGCGATTTCGTGGTTTGCGGTGCCACCCGTAGGACCCAGACGCGTTGAGGAGCTTACGGTGCCACCCGTAGGGCTGAGCTGCCATGCCCCGGGACAGAACAGCTCACGAAGAAGGCATAACGCAGCGCCCGGCTGCGCGATGGCAGCCGGGCGCGTGACGTTGTCAGAGTGAGACGCTCACTTGACGATGACGACTCGCAGGAAGCGGGGGCCGTGCACGCCGTTGACGCGGACCAGCTCGATGTCCGAGGTCGCCGAACCGCCGGCGATCCAGGTCATGGGACGCGTCGGGTTCTTGCCGAGGATGTCCACCGCCTGGGGGACCGTGGGGACGATGTCGGCGGCCTTGAGGACGACGACGTGGGTGTCGGGCACGAGCGAGATCGCGCGTCGACCCTGGTCGGGTTCTCCGTCGAGAACGATGGTGCCGGAGATAGAGATAGCAACGCGGCAGCGTGTGACGACCGCGTCGATCTCGTCCAGTTCCAGCGTCGGGATGGCCTGCTCACGGCTATCCTCACGGACCGTGCGGCCGTCGCGGGCGGCGGCCTTCTTGAAGGTCTCGTCCAGGCCGGTCGGCACGACGACGGAGGTGGCCTTCTGGTCGGCCAGGAAGGTCGAGATCGCGTCGGCGACCTCGGACTCCTTGGAGACCACGACGACCTTCGCCGAGTAGTCCTCAAGCTTTTCGATCATTTCGTCGATGACGGCCTGCGAACCGGGCGCGTGCTCGGTGGAACGGATGTAGTCGCGGGGGATCGGGCGCACGGGACGGCCCTGCTGAGAACGGGAGATGGCGTCGCGTGCGCGAGCCAGGATCGCGGTCTTTGCGTCCATGGTGGTGGTGCTCATGTCACGCCTCCTTCGGGGTCGTGTTGGTGGTCATGCCGTGTTCGGAAGCGAGCGGGAGTCCCGTAGCGGGGCGGTCCGTGCGCGGCGCGTTGGCGTCGGAGTCCTTGTGGGTGCGCTTCCACCACTGACGGAAGGTCTCCTTCGGGGCGACCGGCAGGTCGCGTGCGCGCGTCCACAGCGAGGCCGGGAACGGCAGCGCGCCGATGGCACCCTTCTTGGCGAACAGACGAGTGGCCTTCGTGCCGGTTCCAGCCATCTTCCACAGCGTCGAGTTCGACATGACGGGCGTGGCAACGCCCAGCGCGAGGTCCCACACGTCGGGCACGAGGTTGCGCTTGACATCAACCGTGCGCGCTCGCATGTGGATGAGGATCGTCGGGATGTCGATCTTGACGGGGCAGACCTCGCCACACGCGCCACACAGGGAGGAGGCGAAGGGCAGGGTGTGCACCGGATCGTCCTCGGCGAGGCCCTGGGTGAGCTGCGGGGTGAGGATCGCGCCGATGGGGCCCGGGTAGACGGAGCCGTAGGCGTGGCCGGAGGTGTGCTGGTAGACCGGGCAGATGTTCATGCACGAGCCGCAGCGGATGCAGGCGAGGGCCTGGCGGCCGATCGGGTCGGTGAGGACCTTGGTGCGGCCGTTATCCATGAGGATCAGGTGGAACTCCTGCGGGCCATCGCCGGGGGTGACGCCCGTCCACATGGAGGTGTAGGGGTTCATGCGCTCGCCGGTCGCGGAGCGGGGGAGCAGCTGGGAGAAGATCTCCACGTCCTGGAAGCGGGGGACCAGCTTCTCGATGCCCATCAGGGTGATGAGCGTGTCGGGCAGGGTCAGGCACATGCGGCCGTTGCCCTCGGACTCGAAGATAGAGACGGTGCCGGTCTCCGCGATACCCATGTTGGTGCCGGACACGGCAACCTTGGCGTGCAGGAACTTCTTACGCAGGTGGGCGCGGGCGGCGGCCGTCAGCTCGGTCGGGTCGTCGGAGAGGTCGCGGGGCGCGTCCTCCATGCGATCCAGGAAGATACCGCGGACCTCGGAACGGTTGCGGTGGATGGCGGGGACCACGATGTGGCTGGGCATGTCGTCGGCCAGCTGGACGATCATCTCGGCGAGGTCGGTCTCGCGAGCGCTGATGCCCTGGTCCTTCAGATACTCGTTGAGGTTGGTCTCCTGGGTGGCCATGGACTTGACCTTGACGACCTCGGTGACGCCCTTGGACTTGATGATGTCCGCGACGATGCGGTTGGCCTCGTGCTTGTCGCGCGCCCAGTGGACGATGCCGCCGCGGGCGGTCACGTTGCGCTCGAACTCCTCGAGCAGCTCGGGCATGCGCGAAGCGACCTCGAACTTGACGGCCTCGGCGGCGCTGCGCAGCTTCTCCCAGTCCGGCATTTCCGCGACGCGCAGGGCGCGCTTGGAGCGGATCGTGCGGGTGGCGTGGCCCAGGTTGCGGCGCATCTGCGTGTTGGCCAGCGTCTTGTGGGCACCCTCGGGGAAGGAGGGACCCCAGCGGAGGGTGTCCTCGGGGATGGTGACGGTGGTGCGCCAGCCGCCGGTGTGGGAGTCAGGGGCAGAGGGCATTCCGATGAACGTTGCGGTCATGTCAGATCACCTGTGCGCTTTCGGGTGCGAAGGAGATGTTGCCCTCGAAGGGCTGGTCCTTGGTGGATGCCAGGATTTCGGCGAGGTGCATGGGGCGGATGCCGGAGTTGAGGCGGGAGAGACCGCCGCCGACGTGCATGAGGCAGGAGTAGTCGCCCATGACGAGGACTTCGGCGCGCGTGGACATGACGTTGGTGACCTTGTCCGCGAGCATGGAGGTGGAGGTCTCGGAGTTCTTCATGGCGAAGGTGCCACCGAAACCGCAGCAGACCTCGGCGTCGGGCAGGTCGACGAGGGTCAGGCCCTCGACGGCGCGCAGGAGGCGGTAGGGGCGATCGCCGACCTTGGCGATACGCAGCGAGTGGCAGGTCGGGTGGTAGGTGACGGTGTGGGGGAAGTAGGCGCCCACATCCTCCAGGCCGAGAACGTCGGTGAGGAGTTCGGTCAGGTCGTAGGTGTGCGCGGCGATGCGCTGGGACTGCTTGGCCAGTTCGTGGTCACCCACGTGCTCGGCGACGACCTTCTGCTCGTGGCGCACTGCACCGGTGCAGGAGCCGGAGGGGACGACGATGGCGTCCCACTCGCCGTCGAGCACGGGCTCGAAGGCCTTGACGTGGTTGCGGGTGATCTTGGCTGCGTCTTCGAAGTAGCCGGTGTTGGCGTGCATCTGTCCGCAGCACACCTGGCCTTCAGGGAAGACGACTTCGTGGCCGAGGCGCTCGAGCAGCGTTACTGTCGCCTGGGCGGCCTGGGGGAACATGACGTCTGCCAGGCAAGTGGAAAAGAGAGCGATTCGCACTGGGGATCCTTCCTCGTGGGTGCTGTCGCCCATTAGTATGACTGGGTCTGAGGTCCCGGGAGAACAATTCTGTGGGGTCGCCGCTAACTTACCTGTAGAAGTGGCGGAAACGTGCGGAAAAGTCGGGATAAATAATCTGTTGAAAACTGCCTCCGAACGGGTCATCTAGGACCTATGGGACCCGACTTAGAGCAAGGCGATCTTGCGTTTATCGTTTCTCTCTCGTCGCGTGCTCACACGCAGCAACCACGGCCTCGTTCATGGAGGGTTCATGGACGAGGCCGGGGCAGGCAATCGTGGGCGTGGCGCGGTCAGCCGGTGGTGCTCTCGCCGGTGACGATGATGAGGTGGCAGTCGGTAGATGTCGCGAAGTTGGTGATGGTGAACGACCCCCAGTCGGAGTAGATATCGTTCGCCTTGGTGTTGAGGACGTCGTTCGCGTGATCGGAGGGGACCGTGTAGAAGTGGCAGTCCTGCGGCACGTACTGGTAGAGACCCGGGTAGATGCCGGGCAGGAGGGCGTTGTTCCCATCTGCGCCGTCCGTGAGCATCTGGATAGTGTCGGCGGGGACGGTCGCGACGCCAGTCACCCAGAAGTGGTGGTCGGGGGAAGGCAGCCCGCGTCCCTCGGGGAAGTTGGCCGCCGCGACGTGCCCCTCGGTCGCGCCCAGGGTGGGCATGCGTACGTTGAAGGAATCGGTTCGCTCTTGGACCGTGATCTCCCCGTCGGTCTTGTAGGTGAATTCCGCGAAGCGGGGATCCTCGGGGAGGCGCCCACGTGAGGATGTTGAGCCGAAGGGGTTGCAGGCGGCGGTGAGAGCTGCGACTGCTGCGAGTGCGGTCAGTAAACGGAGGGGAATCTTCATCGGAGGGCCTTCCTGACGGAGGGGCGCAACGGGCGTCGTTGCGGCATTCAGTGCGTCGAGGCTACAAGGGCGCGCAACGTGCACGCAAATAGGGTGGGGCCCGGCAGACGCGCGTCTACCGGACCCCACCGCACACAATGACGGGAATTAGTGCGGCATGTAGGAACCCAGCCACCCCTGGGAAGCGACGAACACCAGGATGCACAGCACCAGGAGCAGGCCAATCGAGTACGGAGCGGCCTTCTTGAGGATCTCCGCGTCCGAGCCCTCCGAATCGACGGAGGTAGCGGCAATCGCCAGGTTCTGCGGGGACACGATCTTGCCGATGCCACCGCCGATGGTGTTGGCGGCCAGAAGGATGGACGGGTCGAGGCCCGCACCCGCAGCGGCGGTCGACTGGAGGTTCGCGAAGAGCGCGCCCGCCGAGGTCGCGGAACCTGCGACGGCGGTGCCGATCCAGCCCAGGATGGGGGAGAGGAACGCGAAGGCGGCACCCGTCGTCGCCAGGGCGGCACCGATGGAGGTGGTCTGGCCTGAGAAGTTCATGACGAAGGCCAGCGCCATGACGGAGGCGATGGTCAGGATCGCCATGCGCAGCGAGTAGATGGTGCGCGGCAGGACCGTGAACATCTCACCCACGGAGGTCTGGAAGCGACCGTTCGAGGAGTTCGTGCCGTACACGATGGCGACGATGATGCCGGTGACGAAGATCCAGGTGCCGGGGTTGGACAGGATCGACAGCGAGTAGATCGCGGCGCTTGAGGGGGTGCCGTCGGCGGTCAGCAGGTTGCCGTAGACGCCGGGCCAGTGGATCTTGACATCCGTGGAGGAGAAGAAAGCAGCGACGGGCTTGGCCAGCTTCGTGATCGCAATGATGACGACGACGAGGACGTAGGGCAGCAGGGCCAGGCCGATGCGCGACCCGGTGGGCTTGTCGGATTCGTCGGTCGTCGTGGCGAATTCCCCGGGGGTCGTGGGACCCCAGAAGAGGAGGAAGACGTAGCAGGCGGCGAAGCCGAGGAGCGAGGCGACGACCGCGGTCAGCTCGTAGGAAACGGAAGGAGTGAAGAAGTGGCCGACGCCGGCTGCGGCACCCGCGACGAGGGCGAGGGGCCAGAGCTGGCGCACGCCGCGCCCGCCGTCCAGGATGAACAGCATCAGGAACGGGATGAACAGACAGAAGATCCAGGTCAGGTGGCCCATGTCGCCTGCGACGATGACGGGTTCAGCGCCACCGAGCTTGCCGGCGGTCGTCGTGGGGATGGCCATAGCGCCGAAGCCGACGTTGATGGCGTTGCCGACGACGGTGACGACGGCTGCCTTGATCTTCGGGACACCCAAGGTCACGAGCATGGCGCAGGTGATGGCCACGGGCGCGCCGAAGCCAGCCAGGCCCTCGAGCAGGCCGCAGAAGCACCAGGCGACGAGGAGTGCCTGGGCGCGCTGGTCGCCGCGACCGATCGTGTTGAACACGGCCTTGAGATCGGATGATCGGCCCGACTTTTCCGTGAGGTTGTAGAGCCACACGGCCGCGATGATGATGTAGATGATGGGCATGAAGCCCATGGCCGCGCCCTGCGTACCGGCCAGGAGCGCCATGCCGATGGGCATCTTGAACGCGAGGACCGCGATGACGAGGGACGTGACGAGCGAGATGATCGCGCACCAATGGGTGGCGACCTTGAACACGCCCATGAGGACGAAGAAGAGGATGAGGGGGAGAAGGCCGACGATGGCCGTCAGGAAGACGTTGCCCGCGACGGACGTTGTCGAGGGGGTAAAGGATTGGGCTAACAACAGGGGGGTCATGACTGCTCCGCGCGTCGTTGTGTGGGACATTGGACCTATTTATCATGACATATGAATGGCGCGATTGACGAATGTTGGCGCGGATTTTCAGGCCGTTGGTCCTTGACGCATCCGACGTGTCCGGGTGATGCGTCGTCGGATCGTCGCGCCGCATCTCACGTCCAGTATGCGCAGCCTTCTCTCACGTGACCAGGAGCGTCGATAGACTACGAAGTGTGAAGACTACATCTGACGTTCCCGTTCCCACCGGCTCGCGCATGCCTATTGGCAAGTACCGCGCGTTCCTGGATACGAATCCGATCAACCTGCCGGATCGCCAGTGGCCCTCCAAGCGCATCACGAAGGCGCCGCGCTGGATGTCTACCGACCTGCGCGACGGCAACCAGGCCCTCATCGAGCCGATGGACCCGGCTCGCAAGCGTCGCATGTTCGACTTGCTCATCAAGCTGGGCTACAAGGAGATCGAGATCGGTTTCCCCCGCGGCCTCACAGACCGACTACGACTTCGTGCGCTCCCTGATCGAGGACGACGCGGTGCCCGAGGATGTGACGATCTCGGTGCTCACGCAGTCTCGCCCCGAGCTGATCGAACGCACGGTCGAGGCCATGGTCGGCTTCCCGCGTGCGACCGTGCACCTCTACAATGCGACGGCTCCCGTGTTCCGCGAGGTCGTCTTCCACGCTGATAAGGCGCAGACGGTTGAGCTCGCTCAGTCCGGTGCGCGCGAGATTATTGCGCAGGCTGAGAAGCGCCTGGGGGACGAGACGATTTTTGGCTTTGAGTACTCCCCGGAGATTTTTGTCGACACGGAGCTGGATTTTGCGCTCGAGGTGTGCGAGTCCGTCATGGACGTCTGGAGCCGGGCGAGGGACGCGAGATTGTCCTGAACCTGCCCTCCACGGTCGAGCGCGCAACGCCGAATGTCTTCGCTGATCAGATCGAGTGGATGAGCCGCAACCTGAGCCGCCGCGAGTACGTGGCGCTGTCCGTGCACCCGCACAATGACCGCGGCACGGGCGTGGCGACGGCTGAGCTGGCGCTGCTGGCCGGCGCGGATCGTATCGAGGGTTGCCTGCTGGGCCAGGGCGAGCGCACCGGCAACGTCGACCTGCTGACGCTGGGTCTGAACCTGTTCAGCCAGGGCATCGATCCGGGCATCGACTTCTCGGATGTGGACGCGATCCGTCGGACGGTCGAGTACTGCACGCAGATGGAGACCTCTCCGCGTGCCCCCTACGTCGGCGACCTCGTTTATACGAGCTTCTCCGGTTCGCACCAGGATGCGATTAAGAAGGGCTTCACCGCCCGCAAGGCCAAGGTCGACGCGGCCGACGGCGACGAGAACGCTGTCGTGTGGGAGCTGCCCTACCTGCCGATCGACCCGCACGACGTGGGCCGCTCCTACGAGGCCGTGGTGCGCGTGAATTCGCAGTCCGGCAAGGGCGGTGTCGCCTACCTCATGTCGACCGCGCACTCCCTGGAGCTTCCGCGCCGCCTGCAGGTGGAGTTCTCCCGCATCGTTCAGCGTCACACCGACACGTACGGCGGCGAGATCAACGCGGCGACGCTGTGGAAGATCTTCGCGGACGAGTACCTGCCCACCAGCGCCGCTCCCGGCCTGGAGCCGTGGGGCCGTTTCGAGATGCGTTCCTCGCAGGTGTCCTCTATCGACGACGAACACGTCGAACTCAATGCGACGCTCATCGACGGTGGCGAGTCCGTGAAGGTCCAAGCGGTAGGTACGGGCCCGATCGACGCCTTCGTCTCGGCGCTGCACGAGTTCGACCTGGACGTGCGTATCCTCGACTACTCTGAGCACGCGATGAGCCAGGGCCGCGACGCGCGCGCCGCAGCCTACGTGGAGGCAGCCGTGGATGGCCAGATCGTGTGGGGTGTCGGTATCGACTCCTCGATCACGCGCGCCTCGTACAAGGCCGTTATTTCGGCGGTCAACCGCGCCCTGCGCTGAGCGCATCGACATAAGAAACACCGGCCTCGTCCCAATGGGCGAGGCCGGTGTTTTGCTGCGCGTCAGGCGCGTGCCGAGGTCATGGTCGGCTTCTGCGTGAATATGGTGAGCGCGTGCAGTACCTGGCCGTCGAGGATGCGGGAGATCCTCTCCGTGAGGATATAGGGGTCGGAACTCATGCCGGAAGCCAGCCACTGGCTGACGTGTCCGAGCACGCAGAGCGTGAAGTGGTCGGCGATGAACACGCGGTCGCCCTCGGTGACTCGCAGGTCTTGGCTCAGCTCGTCAACGATGGGTTCCATGACGGAGTGCAGCTGCTTGTAGAGGAAGATCTGGAATTCCTCCATGCCGAGCGAGGAGAGGACCGAGCGGGTCTCCTCCGGGTGGGACTGCATCCACACGAGCACGGCGAGCAGTCCGTCGGACCATTCGTCGTAGGTGGAGTGGGTGGCGACCTGGTTGCCGACCTCGCGCTTAAAGACCCACACGGTCAGGTCGCGAATGTCGGAAAAATGATAATAAAAGGCCTGACGGGTCACGCCGGCGGCGCGCGTGAGACCGGAGACTGTCACCTTAGACAGGGGTGTGGTTGTCAGCGCGTCACGTAAGGCGCGCGCGAGTGCCGTTTTGGCATCAGTGTGGGGCATCAGAAGTCCTCGTCAGCGGTAAAAGAGAGGTTACGTGCGGACTGTACATGTCAGAATGCGGAACCGCTAGATACCGCGCCTAGACACAGTTGGCTGTTTGGGTAGCGTGTCCTCTCTTACACGTGGATACGCCGCATATTTTGTGTCTTGACACCATGTTCTGACCGTAATCAAGAAGTTACATTTGGCATTGTAGTAAAGGTTTGCCGCTGTGTCATGCGTGGTGTGTGGGGTCGTTGTTGTGCCCTTTCCTTGGTTCCCTGGTCAGGTTATGGTGCAGGGGTTGTCGTCACAGGGGAGTGTGGGGAGGTGTGTAGAAAGAATCCGGGTGATAGGACATGTTGTGTTGCTGGGGTGGGTCCCTTGTGTCCCTTGGTGTGGCCGCCTCATCCGCACGTGGGCCTGCTATTTCGAGCCTGGGCAATGCCGCCCGCGTACGGAACAGGCGGCCCGCGTGTGGGATAGCCGGTTGATGTGCGGAACAGGCAGACCGCGTGTAGGAGGAGGTGGCCCTACACCAGGCTCGCCGCATCGCGCGCGAACCCGCTATGCGGAGCCTGGGCCTTCTCGTCCGCACGTGGACCCGCTATTCCGAGCCTGGGCAACCCCGCCCACGTACGGAACAGGCGGCCCACGTGTGGGATAGCCGGTTGATGTGCGGAACAGGCAGACCGCGTGTAGGAGGAGGTGGCCCTACACCAGGCTCGCCGCATCGCGCGCGAACCCGCTATGCGGAGCCTGGGCCTTCTCGTCCGCACGTGGACCCGCTATTCCGAGCCTGGGCAACCCCGCCCACATGCGGAACAGGCGGCCCGCGTGCGGGACAGGTGGTCCGCGTGCGGGATGCGAGGGAGCCCGAGTCGTTGTCGTATGCGGCCAATCCGTGACGGATCGTGGGGCAGCCGCGCACGCTCGCGATGCAGTATGTGCATGGACGAGACAATTGCAACCGACGACGGCGTCGACTTTTCTGTACTGGCGAGGTTGAAAAGTCACCCTTCCAGCAATATGTAGTGTCCTATTGCTCTAAAACCCCGGCCTCGTCGATGTGGACGAGGCCGGGGTGAGGCAAGCTGTGCACCTTCGCGCGGTTGGTGGGAGGTCCGCGTTACTGTGCCAGGCGCGCCAGAGCCGGGGCGGTTTGGTCGGTCATGAGGACGCGCATGCGAGCGATCGCCAGCGAGGGATTGACTTCCAGGCCGGAGAGCATCCACTGGGCGATGTGGGCGGTGGTTGCCAGGGCGAAGTGCTGGGCGACGACGTCGCGCGCGGTGGCCGTGGCCGTACCGGGCAGGCGAGACTCGATGAGTTCCTGGATGTGTGAGGCAAAGAAGGCCCACAGGTCATTCGGTTCGATGGTCTTCATCGCGGAGGCGGTTTCGTCACGATGGTCATGCATCCACAGCATCGTCGTCTCGATGGCGTCGAGCCATTCTCCCGAACCGGTGGTCAGGCGGGCTGTGACCTCCTCGCGGAAAACCCAGGAATTGAGGTCGTTAAGCGAGCTGAAGTGGTAGTAGAAGGCTTGACGGGTGACCCCCGCAGCGCGTGTCAGTGCGCTGACAGAGATCTTTGACAGTGGCATTTGCGTCAGTGCCTGACGCAGCGCAGTACCAAGCTTTTCACGGGCATCAATCGGGGGAGCCATATCTTTCCTTCCTTCGACGGTTACGAGTAAACCATACCACTTACGAGAAAACTATCTACTCGAAAACTACCTTCAAGGTGTTAGACCGACCACGCTGTCAGTTTCTCATACTTTGTTGACAACGCCCACAGATAGACTTGTCGGTGATTCTTACACCACACTTCACAACGAATTTCGCTGGTCGCGACGCCCCGAGCGCGAGGCAACCCCGGCCTCGTACCCGTGACACAATGTGTCCGTGATGAAGTCCTATCGAGACGAGGCGATCGTCCTGCGCACCCACAAGCTGGGCGAAGCCGACCGCATCATCACCCTGCTCACTGCCGAACACGGTCAAGTCCGCGCCGTTGCTAAGGGAGTGCGCAAGACGACCTCGAAGTTCGGTGCGCGCGTCGAACCCTTCTCCGTCATCGACGCCCAGCTCTACATCGGGCGTACCCTCGACACCCTCACCCAGGTCACCTCCATTGCCCAATACGGCGACGCCATCGCCGCCGACTACGACCTCTACCTGGCGGCAACCGTCGTCGTCGAAACCGCTGAGCGCTTGACTGCCGATGCGCACGACGGTACCCACTCCCAATACCTGCTGCTCCTCGGTGCCCTCAACGCGCTCGCCCGAGGCCGGCACGACCCCACTCTCGTCCGTACCTCCTACACGCTGCGAGCCCTCGCCCTGGCGGGCTGGGCGCCGTCCTGCTTCGACTGCGCTGTATGCGGCGCGCAGGGGCCGCACGGGTCGTTCTCGATCCCCGACGGCGGTACCGTCTGCGACACCTGCCGCCCGCCCGGCGCATCCTCCCCGGCACCTGACACCGTCGCACTCCTCGGCCAACTCCTCAGCGGCGACTGGGTGCGCGCGGACCGCTGCGAGGCATACGCGCGCACCGAGGCCTCGGGCCTCATCTCCTCCTATACTCAATGGCATCTCGAGAGGCGCCTGCGCTCGCTGACCGTTATCGACAGGAGTCACCAATGACCACCCATCGCCCCACCCCCATGGACCGCGCCCCCAGCGATCCCACGGCACCCCTGCTGGGACCCGGCCAGTGGCACGTGAATGCGCCCTCCTTCGGACGCGGCGAAGTCCCCGCACACGTCGCCCTCATCATGGACGGAAACGGGCGCTGGGCGAACTCGCGCGGCCTGACCCGCACCGAGGGTCACCGGGCGGGGGAGTATGCGCTTATGGACACCATCGCCGGCGCAATCGACGCGGGCGTGCGCTACCTGAGCGTCTACACCTTCTCGACAGAGAATTGGAAGCGATCGCCCGCCGAGGTCTCCTTCATCATGAACTACGCCTCCGACGTACTCGCACGGCGCACCGACCAGCTGGCGCAGTGGGGCGTGCACGTGCGCTGGAGCGGACGCCGCCCGCGCCTGTGGACCAGCGTGATCAAGGCGTTGGAAAAGGCTGACCGAGCGACCGCTCATTGCAAGACTCTGGACCTGATCATGTGCGTCAACTACGGTGGGCGCGCCGAGCTGGCCGATGCCGCGCGCTCCATCGCCGAGGGCGTGGCTGCGGGACGCCTGAGTCCGCGCGGCGTCAACGAAAAGACCTTCGCGCGCCACCTGTACCTGCCCGACGTCCCCGATGTGGACCTCATGATCCGCACGTCGGGGGAGCAGCGCCTGTCCAACTATCTGCTGTGGCAGATGGCCTACGCGGAGATGATGTTCGTCGATACTCCCTGGCCCGCATTCGATCGCGAGGAGCTGTGGGGCTGCCTGGAGGAGTTCGCGGGGCGTGATCGCCGCTTCGGCGGGGCGATTGACCATGTCGCGCAGTCTTAGTTGCGGTCCTCGGCCAATGAACGGTCGACGGCGGCGCGCTTGCGGCGGCCCCACACGATCTTGGCGGTGATGAGACCAATGATGAGCGCCAGGCCTGCCCACCCCCACGGGGATCCGGCAATCGCTCGGATTGCCGCGGCGAAGATTGCAAGCATGCCGAGGCCGTAGAGCAGCGCCCACAGAACGCACCCGGGGATCATTGCGAACGTGTAGGTGCTCCAGCGCATGCGCACCAGGCCCGCGCCCGCGTTCACCGCCGTCTGGATGCCGACCGTCAGAAAGCACAGAGGGATTGCGATAATGCCCCACTTGTCGAGCATGGCCGCGCCCTTGCGGGGAACCGGGCCGTCAAACCAGCGGGCCATGGCCCCCAGGAATCCGGTGCGTCCGGAGGCACGCATCGCGCCGGAGGCGACGCCGCGCGCGAGCCAGTAGGTTGACTGCGCGCGGAAGAAAACGACCCCGAACAGAAAGACGAAGAGGAAGATCCCCTCGCGGGCGAATTCCGGGACCATGTTGTCGATTCCTGCGGTGTGCACAAACCCTCCATCGGATACGTAATAAAACGTAGGCTATCCTAACCTATCGATCAGTGTGGAGGGAATCCCCTGCTGCCGCCCGGGCACCCCTAGTGCGTGGCGGCCTTGGCCTGGCACGAGGAACAGGTGCCGAAGAGTTCCAGGGAATGTTCGACGCCCGCGAATCCGTGAGCATGTGCGACGCTGGTCACCCACGACTCGATCTGAGACTGCTCGATCTCTTCGGTGAAGCCGCACTCGCGACACACCAGGTGGTGATGATGATGGTTGCTCGTGCACGAGCGATATAGGGACTCGCCGTCGGAGGAACGCAGCGTATCGACGCGCCCGTCCTCGGCGAGTCCCTGCAGTGAGCGGTAGACCGTCGCAAGGCCCACGCGATGGCCCTGGGAGTGCAGGTCCTCGAAGATCTGCTGGGCGCTGCGGAAATCAGTCACGCGCGTCAGCTCGTCCAAGACGGCCTGGCGTTGCTTGGTCATACGCTGCATGTGTGGTCCTTACGTGGTGGCGAATTTAGTGGGCGACCGCCTGCTCGGGGTGCTGGTTGTGCGTGCGAGCCACGCGCAGCCGGCGCACCCGGCGAACGTGGTCCACGACTGCCCTGATCATAAACCCGACCGCGTACAGTCCGATGGCACCGACAACGATGGTCGCGCCGGGGGGACAGGTCGATGAAGTAGGTCAGGGACAGACCGCAGGTGCAGATGAGGACGCCGAGCACCATGGCGATGCCCATGGTTGAGCGGAACGAGCGTGCCCCCAGCTGCGCGATGGCAACGGGAATGACCATGAGCGCGCTCACCAGGAGCGAGCCGACGACGCGCATTGCGACCGCCACGGTCAGGGCCGACAAAATCGCGATGAGGAGGGAAAGCGTGCGCACGGGCAGACTGTCGAGCGCGCAAAGTCCTCGTCGTTGGTCACGGAGAAGAGGGCGGGTGCCAGGCCCACGCCGAGCACAATGATCGCGAGTCCCAGGATCGTAATGAGCGAGATGTCGCTCCAGCGCACGGTCGAGATCGATCCGAAGAGATACGAGTTGAGCTGGGCGGACGTGCCGCCTGCCAGGCCGATGAGCAGCACGCCTCCCGCGATGCCGCCATAAAAGAGCATCGCCAGCGCAGTGTCGCCCGACGTGCGTCCGCTCTGGCGGACCAGCTCGATCGTGATCGCACCCAGCAGGGAGATGATCACCGCGCCCGGGACGGCCCACGAGTCTGCCGGGGATACGTTCGCGAACGTGCCGACCAGCCAGCCGAGCGCAACCCCGGTCAGAGAAATGTGCCCGATGCCGTCGCCGAGCATCGCGAGCCTGCGGTGTACCAGATACGTGCCGATGATCGGCGCGGTCAGCCCGACGATGAGCGCGGCCAGGAGGGAACGCTGCATCATCTGGGAAGAAAGAAGGGTGGTCAGGGCGTCAATCATGTGTCTCTCCCGTCCAGATTCCGCTGACGAGGCCTCGGTCGCCCTGTGAGGGAGCGGTGGCGTCAGTGGGGTGACAGTGGTCGCCTCCTCCATGGTGCTGTTCGTGGTCATCCTCAATATGGGGAGGGCCGTCGTAGGAGACGTGCCCGGCGCTGATGTGCAGCTCGCGGTCGAGGAGGGGGCCGAGTTCGCCCAGCTCGTGCAGGACGATGAGGATCGTCGTTCCCTCTGCCTTCGCATCGGCGACGATTGACGCCAGGCGCGCGCGGGAGGCGGCGTCGATCCCGGCCATCGGTTCATCCATGATGAGGAGTTCGGGACGGCGCACGAGGGCGCGCGCGATGAGGACGCGCTGAGCCTGGCCGCCCGACAGGATATTCATGGGGGAGTGGGCGCGGTGGGCCATGCCGACGCGCTCAAGCGCCTCCATCGCGCGGGCGGTGTCGCCGGGCAACGCCCACAAGCGTGTCGGGCCAAGGAGACCGGAGCGCACGACCTCAATGGCGCTGGCACTGATGGCACCTCCCGAAGAGATGCGCTGGGGCACGTAGCCGATCTTCTTCCAGGGCACGCGGCCACGAGCGGTGATCGAGCGGCCGAAGAGGAGGGCATCACCGCTCGTGATGGGGGCAGTGCCCAGGATGGCCTTGAGCGTCGTGGACTTGCCCGACCCGTTCGAACCGGTGAGGGCAACGGTCTGGCCGGCGGGAATGGACAGGGAGATCCCGTGAAGGATCAGGTCCGTATCCCAGGCCACATGCAGATTATCGAGACGCACGACGGCGGTCGCCTCCGCCTGGGAGGCTCCCGCCGTCGTGGTGGTGTCAGTCGTGCTCACTGGCAGTTGTTGGCTTTCGTCAGGGCGTCAATGTTGTCGTTCATGACCGCGGCGTAGTCCTTGGAAGAGTCGGTCTGGGACTCGATCGGATCCAGGACGGCCGTGGAGATTCCAAGGTCAGTGGCCAGGGTCTGCTCGACCTTGGGGTCAATGAGAGCCTCGGTGAAGATGGTCGTCACGCCCTGGTCCTTGACAATCTTGCCAATCTCTGCCAGGCGCGCGGGGGAGGGGGAGGACTCAGGGTCGAGGCCCGAGATGCCCACCTGGGTCAGGCCGGTGCGGTCGGCGAGGTAGCCGAAGGCGGTGTGCGCGGTGACGAAGGTCTTAATCTGGCAGGTCGAGGTCTTCGCGACGAGGTTGTCGCCCAGGGAGGTGAGTTCTTCGTTCAGGGCCTGTGCGTTGGCCTTGTAGGTCTCGGCGTTGGTCGGATCGGCCTCAGCGAGCTTGTCGCCCACCAGGGTTGCGGCATTGGCCATGCGCGCCGGGTCGAGCCAGAAGTGCGGGTCCATGCTCATGTCGTGGTGGTGGTCGTGGTCGGCGTGCTCATGGTCGTGGCCCTCGTGCTCGTGGCCTTCATGGTCGTGGTCGGCGGCCTCCCCAGACTGGGCTTCGCCGGACTGGGCCTCGTCGGTATCCTCGTCCTCGCCCGGATGGTTGGACGTCGAGTCGATCGCAACCAGCTGGGCGGCGGGGGACACGTCGATGACGGTCTTTGGAGCGTGCTGCTCGACGGCCTCGTCGACCGCGCCCTGGAAGCCAGCCAGGTAGACCACCGCGTCAGCGGAGGCCAGGGAGTCGACCATCTTGGGCGAGAGCTCAAGGTCGTGAGGCTCGGCACCGTCCGGGGTCAGCGAGGTGACGGTGACGTGCTCACCGCCGACCTTCTCGGCCAGGTACTTCAGGGGATAGAAGGAAGCCATGACGGTCAGGGTGCCGTCCTTGCTGGTCTTGCCGCCGGTCGATGCGGAGGGGGAGCAAGCAGACAGAGCGAGCGCTGTAGCTGCCGCACATGCGGCGGCGAGGATTCTTTTCGACATGAGAATCATTCTCTGACCTAGTGAGAATGATTGTCAAGACTTTCTCGGAGAGCGAACTTGTCTGATCAGGGCTTTAGTGTGCGTGCGCGGTCGTTCCGCGCACGACCAGGTCGGGTGAAAAGACGTAATCCTCGTGAATGGGGGTGGAGTTGGGTGTGGCCAAGGCCTCGAAAAGATTGCGTACGGCGGCGGAAACGATCGAGGCGACGGGCTGGTGGACGGTGGTCAGGCCTGGGCTGAGGTGGGACATGAGGAAGGTATCGTCGAAACCGATGATGGAGATGTCGTCCGGGACCGACAGTCCCATGGAGGTGATCGTTCGGATCGCGCCGAGCGCCTGTAGATCCGACCCGGTGATGATTGCTGTAACTCCGCGCTCGATCAGTCCGGCCGTATGGGCTGCCGCGGCCTCGTATGTATAGAAGGTCTCCTCAATGATGGGAGCATGGTCGCCGACCAACTCGCCCATGATCTGTGTGAAAGCTTCTGCCTTGCGCAGGGCTGGGACGATGTGGGTGCGGCCTCCTAGGAGGGCGATGCGGGTGTGACCGAGTTCGTGTAGGTGTGCCACGGCCGCGCGGATTCCCAGTGCATCGCCTGTAGAAAAGTCGGGGGCAGGAATCTCAGGGCGGGCGCCATTGATGGTCACGAACGGAATTGAGCGCTGTGTCACATCGAAATAAGGACCAAGGTCTGCCAGGAGGTCAGCATGTCTTCCGGACACGAAAATGAGGCCGCTCACACGATGGTCGAGGAGGGAAGAAAGGTGGTCGAATTCTGAGGTGGCACCCGGTGTTTGGGTCCGAATGAGTGAGATGCCGCCTGCTCGCGACACCTCCTCCTGGAGGTGGTGGGTGAAGGAAGCGAAGATCGGGTTTGTTAGTTCGGGGACGATAATGCCAATCGCCGGCGTGTCGGGGGTGCGCTCAGGGGTCGGTCGGTCGTATCCCAGCTCATCAATCGCAGTCAGGACCTTGCGGCGAGTGTCTGCGGAGACCTGTCCGACGCCGTTGAAGACGCGCGAGACCGTTGCCGTTGAGACGCCGGCGTGTGCGGCGATATCGGCCATGCTCGTGCGGTTTTTCGTCATCGACTCAGCTCTCCTTTGGGTGTGTGCGCACGACGTGATGAGTATAAATGTAACAGCTGGCTCACAATTCGGAAAATTGTTGCAGAAACAAAATCAGACGTATTACAGTGGCAGATAGCAGGTCGCTGATGGAGGCGACCAGCCCGACCAACACAGGAGTAAACATGCGACGTGGCATCGCAGCACTCGGCGCCTTTGCGGCGGTCACCGCCCTGGCTGCTTGCAGTGGCAACACCACCCCGGCCGCGACCGACAACGACACGGCGGCGACCCTCACGATCTGGGCGGACGACACTCGTTTCACGCAGGTCCAGACGTTCGCCGAGGACTTCACGAAAGACACGGGCGTTGCCGTTAACGTCGTTCAGAAGTCCGAGGCCGACATGGACACCGAGTTCACCACCCAGGTGCCCACCGGCAACGGCCCCGACCTGATCGTTATGGCGCACGACAAGCTCGGTGCGCTCGTCGCTAACGGCGTCGTCGCCCCCGTCGACCTGGGCGAAGCCAAGTCCCAGTTCTCCGACGTGGCCGTCAAGGCTGTGACCTACAACGGCCAGACCTACGGTGTTCCCTACGCCGTTGAGTCTGTCGCCCTGGTTCGTAACGACGCCCTGACCACTGACACGCCCACCACCTACGACGACTTGATCTCCTCTGGCAAGGCGTCGGGTGCCGAGTACCCCCTTCATCATCCAGATGGGCGACAAGGGCGATCCGTACCACTTCTACGCCTTCCAGACGTCCTTCGGCGCTCCCGTTTTCAAGACCAACTCTGAGGGTGAGTACACCGCCGAGCTGGCCATGAACGGCTCCGGCGGCACCGAGTTCGCCAACTGGCTTAAGGCTCAGGGTGACGCGGGCATCGTGTCCCCCCCTCGATCACCGGCGACATTGCCAAGCAGAAGTTCCTCGACGGTGCCGCGGCCTACACGGTGACCGGCCCCTGGAACGTCGCGGCCTTCCGTGCGGCCGGAATGAAGGTCTCTGTCCTGCCTGTCCCCGCTGCCGGCTCGCAGGCCGCCCAGCCCTTCGTTGGCGTCCAGATGTTCTACCAGAGCGCCAAGTCCGCCAACCCGGTTGCCGCCAAGCAGTTCTTCAACTACCTGGCGACCCCCAAGGCCCAGGAAGAGATGCAGAAGCTCGGTGGCCGCGCCTCCGCGATGCCCGAGGTTGCCGCTGCTTCCGATGACCAGGACATCAAGGACTTCTCCAAGGTTGCTGAGGGTGGCGCGCTCGCTCCCGCGATCCCCGCGATGGGTGCCGTCTGGAACTTCTGGGGCCAGACCGAGGCCGATATCGTGACCGGCAAGGATACGCCCGACGCTCTGTGGGGCATGATGGTTACCAACATCGAGGGTGCCATCGCCTCCAAGTGAGTCCCCTCGCTCGACGATCCTCGTTCGAGCATGGTCTCACCTCGACGCACAGGAGTGCTCATGCCCGTCCGCCATCCCGCGTTGCGGGCGGGCATGAGTCCCATCGATACACAACGCCGCAAGTCGGCGCATAGGCACCCGCGGTGCCCTTCTTGACCGCCGTCAGGCGGATTCCGTCGCAATGACGCGCGAATGCGCACGTGTGGAGGACACGATGTCTGAGCCAGCGAAGGCTACAGAAAGAAAAAGACGGGGCCCAAGGCCTCGCACGCGAGCGAAGTGACCAAGCCTGGTTTCTTCGTGAAACTCGTCCTAATGATGCTCATCGACGCCCTGGGGCTCTACGGCATGTTCACCGCGTACCTGGTGAAGTCGTGGACGGTTCTTGCCGTCCTGGCCGTTCTGCTCCTCGTCGTGAACTGGGTGTACTTCTCCAAGCGGATGATCCCCGCGAAGTACCTGGTTCCCGGTATGGTGTTCCTGCTCATCTACCAGGTGTTCGTGATGGGGTACACGGGCTACGTGTCCTTCACGAACTACGGGCAGGGTCACAACTCGACCAAGGATGACGCCGTCGCGTCGATCCTGAAGTCTGCAGAGCAGCGCGCCCCCGGTGCGGTGAATCTCCCGGCCGCTATCGTTGAAGACGGCTCGGGCCTCGGCCTGGCCATCGTCGATGCCGAGACCGGTGGCATCAAGGTCGGCAACTCCGAGAAGCCTTTCCACGAGGTGAGTGGCACCCAGTCCGGCGGCATGATCACCGCCGTCGACGGATACACGGTTCTCAAGCTCAACGATATTCTGAAGCGCCAGACCGAGGCCGCCGCCCTGAACGTCCCGGCCTCCGAGGATCCCAACGCGGGCCACTACAAGAGCGAGGATGGCACGACCGCCTACCTTGCGAAGTCTCGCTACAACTACGATGAGGCTGCGGACACGCTGACCGACACCGAGACCGGCACGGTCTACACGGCCGACGGCAAGGTCGGCGCATTCGTCGACGCCGAGGGCAATCAGCTCGATCCGGGCTGGCGCGTCTTCGTCGGCTTCGACAACTACCGCAACATGTTCACGCGCGGCGATCTGGCGGGCCCCTTTATGAAGGCCCTCGTATGGTCCTTCATCTTCGCTGCGGCCTCGGTCCTCTCGACCTTCGCGCTCGGCCTCATCCTCGGCCTCGTCTTCGCGGACAAGCGCATCAAGGGCCGCAAGATCTACCAGTCCCTCATGATCCTGCCCTACGCCTTCCCGGCCTTCCTGGCCACGCTGGTGTGGAAGGGCATGCTCAATAAGGACTTCGGCTTCATCAACCAGGTGCTCCTCGGCGGTGCACACGTCCCGTGGCTCACGGATGGAACGCTGGCGAAGCTCTCGATCCTGGGCGTGAACCTGTGGCTGGGCTTCCCCTACATGTTCCTCGTGTGCCTGGGTGCCCTGCAGTCGCTGCCGGGTGACGTTGAAGAGGCCGCGAAGATCGATGGTGCTTCCGGACTGCGTACCGTGTGGTCCATCAAGCTGCCCCTCGTGCTGCAGTCCACCGTCCCGCTGCTGATCGCGTCCTTCGCGTTCAACTTCAACAACTTCTCGCTCATCTACATGTTGACCGGCGGTGGCCCGAACTACCCGGGCATGGATGTCGGCCAGACTGACATCCTGATTTCGATGGTCTACAAGATCGCGATCGAGTCGGGTTCCCCGAACTACGGCCTGGCCTCGGCCATGTCGATCATCATCTTCATCGTCGTGGGCGTGATCGCGTGGCTCGGTTTCCGCCAGACGAAGACCCTTGAGGAGCTGTGATGAGTGCTGCAAAAGTGACGAAGAAGAAGAGCGAGCCGACCCTCAAGGGCGCGCGCTGGTGGAAAGAGGTCGGATGGCGTCACGTCGTCGCCATCGTCATGATCATCTACTGCCTGGTCCCGCTGCTCTACGTCCTGTCGGTCTCCCTCAACCGGGGTGCGACGCTGACGGGCTCGAACAAGCTGTTCTCGAACGTGTCGTTCGATAACTACCTGTCCCTGGGATCGGGCAAGTACGCCGCCTACTGGTCGTGGGTCGTCAACTCTCTGATCGTGTCTACCACGACCGCTATCGGTACTGTCCTCATGGGCGCTGCTGCCGCCTACGCGTTCAGCCGCTTCCGCTTCAAGGGACGCCGTGGCACGCTGACCGGCCTCCTGCTGGTCCAGATGTTCCCGCAGATGCTGGCCTTCGTGGCCCTGTACCTGCTGCTCCTGGGTATCCAGGACATCTTCCCGGTCGTGGGCCTGAACTCGAAGCTCGGCCTGATCTGCGTCTACCTCGGTGGCGCGCTCGGCTCGAACACCTTCCTGCTGTACGGCTTCTTCAACTCGATCCCGCGTTCGCTGGATGAGGCAGCGATGATCGACGGCGCGACGCACGCCCAGACCTTCTGGACGATCATCATGCCGCTGGTTCGCCCGGTTCTGGCCGTCGTCGGCCTGCTGAGCTTCATCTCCTCGCTCGGTGACTTCGTGATCGCGAAGGTCGTCCTGCAGGATCAGGATCAGTTCACGCTGGCCGTCGGCATGTACATGTGGGCAGCCGATGAGCGTACCGCCCCGTGGGGCATCTTCGCGGCGGGTGCCGTCCTCGCGGCCGTCCCGGTCATCCTGCTGTTCCAGTACTTGCAGAAGTACATTGTCTCCGGCCTCACCGCCGGCGGCGTCAAGGAGTAAGCGCGCCGCGCCCTCCTGCCTAGCCAGCCCCGGCCTCGTCCCCTATCCCCGTGGGACGAGGCCGGGGCTGTTTTGTACGTTCGGGCATCGTGTGGGTCGCGGGCACCGTGTGGGCTGCGGGCTCGGTGTGGGTCGAGGATGCAACAAAGCTGCTCAACACCCGCCCGATGTTCGCCTTGTGCCCTGTGCTCGGGCTGGTTGTGGGCCAGGAGTGACTCGGTTTGCCGGTTCCGCGTTTATTCTTGTGTGCCCGGGCACTGCACCCGATCCGTAGGCAATGCACCTCTTCTGATCGGGTGCAGCGCCCCTGATCGGGTGCATCGTCCCGTAACGGGTGCAGCGCCCCCCGCTCGGGCGTTGCTTCTGGTGGTGGTGTGGCTGTTTGTTCGGGTTGTGGGTGCCTTCGTGCCTGGCTGCCCGCGAGACTTGGCAGCCTCTTTTCGCTCGGAGTGTCCGACCAGATTCTCGCCCGAACCCTACGGGCGGTGTCTCCGCCCGGTCTGTCCGTGTGGTGGTTGCTCCAAGACGCTCTCCACAATACCTGGGGCGAATCAATGTATCGGGTCTGAGCATTGGCGGGTTAGCGTTGCCATTCGTTGGGCCGGCTGTGCGGGCGGAGTGTTCGGTCTGCATTCGGGCGCGGGTGTGAGTAGGGGAGGTGGGGTGCAATCTGAGGTTTGTTTGGTGAGAGGTTGACAGGCTAGTTGGTTATATGGTTCATTAGTCATGTAATGAACCGTTGAACCGAGGAGGCTGCCAATGGCACCCACATTCGTCTCGGGGATCCCGATCTACGTGCAGATCGCCGACGACATCCGCGCACAGATCCTGCGCGGTGCCCTACGCGCCGGGGATCAGCTCACCTCCACCACGGAATACTCCGCGACCTACCGCATCAACCCGGCCACCGTCGGCAAGGCCTTCGCGATCCTCGTCGACGAGGGCCTGGTCGAAAAGCGACGAGGCATTGGCATGTTCGTCGCCGAAGGCGCGCGGGGTGCCCTGGTGGCTGACGGGCTCGCATCCTACGTGGAGGAGACCCTAAACCCCGCCGTCGAAGCGGGCCTCGCCCTGGGCCTCGATATCGACGCCATCATCGACCACGTCCGCGCCTACGGTGCCGACACAACCGCCAAGGACAACTCATGATCACCCTGACCTCCATCACCCACACCTACCGAGGTGAGATAGTGCCGGCTTTGCTCGACGTCTCCCTCACCCTCGGAGAATCGACTGTCACTGCGCTGGTCGGCCCCAACGGCTCGGGCAAGACGACGCTCATGCAGATCTTCGGCGGTCTGCTTGCCCCCACCTCGGGGACCATCTCCATCGACGCCGCCCAGGCCAGTGCCGACGACCTGTTCGCCGACTCGATCATGGCCTCGTCCAGCCGAGACCTCGACGATGTCCCCGCAACTATCCTGATCCAATACGCCCGTCTGCGTCCCACCTGGGACGAGCGGCTTTTCGCCCACTACGCCCGGCGCTTCGGTCTGCCGGTCCGCAGCCGCAAGACTCTTGGAAAGCTCTCCGCAGGCCAAGCGGCCGTTGTCACCGGCGCGATTGCCCTGGCATCGGGTGCGCCCATCACCCTCCTCGACGAGATCCAGGCGCCCCTGGACGTGCCCACGCGCTACGCCTTCTACGAGGAGATTCTCGCCCTGGCGGGGGAGTGCATGGAAGGAAAGCGCCCGCAGCGCCGCTTCCTCGTTTCCTCGCACATGGTCTCCGAACTTGAAAAGGTCGCCGAAGATGTCATCGTTTTGAAGAAAGGTGTGCTCCTCGCTCATGAGAGCGTCGACGACTTCACCTGCAGAGTCTGTGCACTGACCGGCCACGCCTCCGACGTCGAGCGTCTCCTCGCCGCCCGCCCGGACCTCGCCGTCATTGCCGCTCGCGAGCTGGGTCCCACGCGAGAGATCGTCGTGGACCTGCGCGGCGGCACCGTTGATGAAGCCACGCTCGCATCCCACTCCCTGACGTCCTCTCCCTGTTCTTTCCAGGACGCCTTCGCCTACCTCATCCAGGAGAACGACCAATGAGCACCGCACCCACTGTTTCCTCTCAGCCCTCGATCTGGCGACTTGGAATGGTCGACTGGCGATTCGCTTTCGGAGTGTACGCCTCGGTTGTCGTCGGTCAATTTCTCATTAACGCCACGGTGAGCGCCATCATGTACGCGACCTCCGATGACTTCTCGGGGCACGTCGATCAGGCTGCCGTCAACGCTGCCTTCACGACGGGCATCTACCTCCTCATCACACAGATCATCACGACGACGACGTATCTGCGGGCAGCGTCTCTGAGCGGCGCGTCGCGCCGCACCCTGGCACTGTCGACCTACGTGCTAAGCGCTGTCGTTATCGCCATCGCCAGCGTGATCTGGTGGGTGCTCGCCCTGGCTCAGACGCACATTTTCTTCCTGGGGAGCCTCGAGTACCCCCTCGGAGTGGACTCGTGGCTCATCGTCGTGGTCGCCTGGATCGCCTGCGACGGGGCCGGACGCCTCATCGGTGCGGCCTCGCGCCATGGTCGAGGCCCGTGGACGGTCGCCCTCGGCATTATCGTGGCGGCTGTGCTGGGCCTAGCCGGCATCGCCGGTCCGGTCACCTGGCTGGTCCTCACGCTCGTTCACAAGTCCGGCTACCTTCCCCCGATGCACCCCGCCTTCTGGCTGCTCGGCCTCCTCACTCTCGCAGTTGCCGCCGCCGGGTGGCACCTCACCTCCACGGGTAGGATCCGCCGCCTCAACTGAACGCAAGTTGCGCCCGGGGAACATGACCCCTCGACCCTGCCCCGGCCTCGTCCCGCTCAATTCGGACGAGGCCGGGGACTCTTCTGGGTTGTCGGACGGTCCGCGTAGCTGGCGTTGTGACTGCGGGGATCGCTGGTATTGGAGGGCCAGCGCTGAATGCACTGGCCGCCACCGATGAGGGCAGCCAATTCTGATGCTGAGGGGTTGCCGCCTTGGCTTTGCTGCGCGGAAAACCGCCGTTTGATGCGGTTATGTGTGCGTCAATGACGTGACGATGCCATCGTGCTCGGTGTATGGCTTTCCCGTGATCCGCCGTCGCTGGGCGGGCATGCCTGACGGGGCCTACTCGTGCGCATGTGGATAGGTTACGACGATGTGGATAGGTTATTCACATGCGGATAGCTTAATAACCTATCCGTATCTTCATAACCTATCTGCGAGCATGCCGAGCGAAGCGAACAGCAGGCTCAGCCAGAACTCCGGGCAGAATCCCGTGGAGAATTGCGGGGAGGGCACTGCAGGGATCGGCCAGAACTCCAAGTGCGCACCTGTGGTGGGATCCATGAGCGCACAAGCGGGGAGAAACCGCCCCAAACAGCGGTTATCGACTAGTATCAATGGCGACACGACAGCCAGTCGTGCCCCAGATACTCAAGGAGTGACAAGTGGCTAAGGGACCTTCCCGCCTCGACAACGTGATCAGCCTGGCTAAGCGCCGCGGCTTCGTCTTCCCCTGCGGTGACATCTACGGTGGCACCCGTTCCGCGTGGGACTACGGTCCGCTCGGCGTGGAACTGAAGGAAAACATCAAGCGCGCCTGGTGGAACGCTATGGTCCGCCGCCGCGCCGACGTCGTCGGCCTGGACTCCTCCGTCATCCTCCCGCGCGAAGTGTGGGTTGCCTCCGGCCACGTCAAGGCCTTCACCGACCCGCTCATCGAGTGCCTCAACTGCCACAAGCGCGCCCGCGAGGACCAGCTCATCGAAGAACTCGCCGAAAAGAAGGGCGTCGAAGAGTCCTCCCTGACCACCGCCGACCTCGCCTGCCCGAACTGTGGCGTGCGCGGCCAGTGGACTGAGCCTCGCGCCTTCTCCGGCCTGCTCAAGACCTACCTGGGACCCGTCGACGACGAGGCCGGCCTGCACTACCTGCGCCCCGAAACCGCCCAGGGCATCTTCATCAACTACGCGAACGTCATGAACGCCGCGCGCAAGAAGCCGCCGTTCGGCATTGGCCAGATCGGCAAGTCCTTCCGCAACGAGATCACGCCCGGCAACTTCATCTTCCGTACCCGCGAGTTCGAACAGATGGAACTCGAGTTCTTCTGCGAGCCCGGCACCGATGAGGAATGGCACCAGTACTGGATCGACTACCGCAAGGCCTGGTACGTGGACCTCGGCATCGACCCGGAGAACCTGCGCGAGTACGAGCACCCCAAGGAGAAGCTCTCGCACTACTCCAAGCGCACCGTCGACCTCGAATACCGCTTCGGCTTCCAGGGCAGCGAGTGGGGCGAGCTCGAGGGCATCGCCAACCGCACCGACTACGACCTGAGCGTCCACTCCGAGGCCTCCGGCGCGAAGCTCGACTACTTCGACCCCAACACCAAGGAACGCTGGACCCCCTACGTTATCGAGCCCTCCGCGGGCCTCACCCGTTCCCTCATGGCTTTCCTCATCGAGGCCTACCACGAGGACGAGGCCCCCAATGCCAAGGGCGGCGTCGACAAGCGCGTCGTGCTCAAGCTGGACCCGCGCCTGGCCCCCGTCAAGGCCGCCGTCCTGCCCCTGTCCCGCAAGCCTGAACTAACCGGCCCCGCCCAGGAGCTGGCCGACGAGCTGCGCGGCATCTGGAACGTCGACTACGACGACGCCGGCGCCGTGGGACGCCGCTACCGTCGCCAGGACGAAATCGGCACGCCGTTGTGCATCACCTACGACTTCGACTCGATCGAGGACCACGCCGTCACCATCCGTGAGCGTGACACGATGGAGCAGGTGCGCATCCCGCTCGACACGGTCAAGTCGTACCTGATCGAACGCCTGGGCTGCTGATTTGTCCATAGCCTCAACGTCCGCAGCGGCCCCGCTTCGCGTGGGGCCGCTGCGTCTGTGGACACCCGTTGTCCTGGCCCCCATGGCCGGGGTGACAGACGCGCCCTTCCGACGCCTGTGCCGCATCATGGGCGAGTCGGGCCTGCCCGACCACCTGCGACCCACCGGCATCCCCTCCTGGGCCGCCGAACCGGGGGAGAGGGCCACGGCCTCGTCCCCTCAGCCTCCGCGCGATGGTGCGGGCGAACCGCGCCACGTCGCCATCCCGCGCGTGGACGCGCCCGCAGGCCTGTACGTCACCGAGATGGTGACCAGCCGCGCGCTCGTCGAGGAAAACGAACGCACCCTGGAGATGGTGCGCCCCGACCCCGCCGAACGCGTGCGCTCCCTGCAGCTCTACGGCGTTGACCCCGCCGTCATGGCCCGCGCCGCGACGATGCTCGTTGAGCGCGACCTCACCGACCACATCGACCTGAACTTCGGGTGCCCCGTCCCCAAGGTCACGAAGAAAGGCGGGGGAGCGGCCCTGCCCTGGAAGCGCGACCTGTTCATCGACCTCGTGGGCGCCGTCGTGCGCGCCTGCGACCAGGCCGGGGAGCGCGCGGGGCGCGAAATCCCCGTGACCGTCAAGATCCGCATCGGCATCGATGCCGAACACGAGACCGCGACCGACGCTGCCCTGGCCGCGCAAAAACTGGGTGCCGCCGCGCTCACCCTGCACGCGCGCACCCAGAACCAGCACTACGCGGGACGCGCCCACTGGGACGAGATCGCGCGCCTGAAGGAACTGCTCGACATCCCCGTCTTCGGCAACGGCGACGTCTTCGAGGCCGCCGACGCCCTGGCGATGCTGGAGAGCACCGGCTGCGACGGCATCAGCGTCGGGCGCGGGGCCCAGGGACGCCCCTGGATCTTCCGCGACATCGTCGCCGCCTACCACGGCGGGGCCATTCCGGCTGGCCCCAGCCTCGCCGAGGTCGTCTCCGTCATCGAGCGCCACGCCGCCTGGTGCGTCGTTGACCAGGGCGACGAGAGGCGCGCGCTGCGAGAGATGCGCAAACACATCGGATGGTACCTGCGCGGTTTCGCCGTCGGCGGCCCTCAGCGTCACGCCCTCTCCATGGTCTCCACCCTCCAAGAGCTGCACGATCGCCTCGAGGATCTTGACCTCAACCAGGCGTTCCCGCCCGCAGCCCGCGGGCCGCGAGGGCGAGCCGGAGGCGAAAAAACACCCCACCTGCCCGACGGCTGGTTGGACCACCCCTACCTCACGCAGCGCGAACGAGAGCGCCTGCACCTGGCAGAAATCGGATACTAAGCGAAGGAATCATGCCTCACTCATCTGCGCCCGACCCCGACCCTGCGCCCGGATTCGTCACCATCGGACGAGCCGCCAAAAAGGCGACCCTCGGGGGACGCACCCAGGTGATCGTGCCCGTCAGCGGTGACGCGCGCGCCCTCACCGATCAGGTTGGCGCGCTCGCTTCCTGCCGCGCTGACATCGTCGAGTGGCGAGCCGACACCTACCTGTTCTCCCTGGTGGGCTCACACTTCGTGGCCGCCTCCGAGGTCGCCGACGACCTCGTGCGCATGGCCCGCTACGTCGCGGACGCCTCGCCCCTGCCCATCCTGGCGACCATCCGCACCTCCGTCGAAGGCGGCGAAGCGTCCCTGGACGACGAGGAGTACTGCGCCCTCGTGACGGCCCTGGCTCCCCACGTCGGAGGCGTCGACGTGGAGATCAGGCGAGACGGGTTTTCGGCGCTCATCGAAGACGCTCATGCGGCCGGCGCGCTCGTCATCGGCTCATTCCACGACTTCGAAGGGACCCCCAGCGACGACCGACTCGCCGAGGTACTCGCCGACATGAACTACGCGGGTGCCGACGTCCTCAAGTTCGCCTGCATGGCCCACAGTGCCACCGACGCCGCCCGCGTACTCGGTGCGCAGGCCTGGGCGCGCGAGGCTTACGACCGTCCCGTCATCGGCATCGCCATGGGGCCCAACGGCGCACCGACGCGCCTGGTCGGCTCTGCTCTCGGATCAGCCGCGACGTTTGCGACCCTGCCCGGTGCCGAGGGGAGTGCCCCCGGACAGTTCACCATTGAGCAGGCCCGAGCGGTCCTCGACATTGTCGAGGGCTTCGAGGCCTAGAGACATGTGTGGGGGCGGGCCTCTCGGCCCGCCCCCCACAGCTATGTCAGCGACACGCTAGGAACGCTCACGCCTCCTTGGGAGCCACCGTCACAACCGTGTCAGAGATTCCAACCGGGCCGGGAGCGGCGGGGGTGATCTCGCCGAACTTCTTCTTGTTCGTCACGACCATCGGGGTGATGGTGTCGTAGCCTGCCTCGCGGATGACGTCCCAATCGACCTCAGCCAGGACATCGCCACGCTTGACGATGTCGCCCTTCGAGACGCGGGGCGTGAAGCCCTTGCCGTCCAGCTTGACCGTGTCCATACCGATGTGGATAAGGATCTGGACGCCGGAGGCGGACTTGAGGCCGTAGGCGTGGCCGGTCGGGTAGGCGACCGTCACCTTGCCGTCGCAGGGGGCGACGACGACCGCGTGAGCGGCGGGGGAGATCGCGATTCCGGGGCCGAGCGCGCCGGAGGCAAAGGCCTCATCATTGACGTCCGAGAGCGCAACCAGCTCACCTGCCATGGGGGAGGTCAGCGTCAGGTCAGCCTTGGCCTCGTCGCTGAAAGACGGGGCAGGGGCAGCCTCAGTGGCCGGTGCGGTCGCCTCAGCGGCAGCATCCTCATCAGCCGGGGCAGCAGCGGCGGCGGGAGCGGCGGAGACGCCAGCCTTCATGGCTTCCTTCTTCTCGCGAGCCACAGCCTTCTGCTCCTTCGTGCGGTAGTCGAAGAAGACGACCATCAGGAAAGCAGTAGTGAACGCTGCCAGGATGCCCAGACCGTAGACGGCCATGGGGGTGAAGACGGGGATCGTCAGCAGCGAGGTGAACACGAAGGTATTCGTGGTTGCGCCGCCGCCAATACCGATGACCAGGCCGCCGACGACACAGCCGGTGAGCATGAGCGGGTAGATGCGCTTGAAGCGCAGGTGAATACCGTACAGGGAGGGCTCGGAAATACCGCCGAAGAGGCCCGCGGCCAGGGCGCCGGACGCCGTCTGACGCATGTCGGTGTCGCGGTCGCGGATCGACAGGAAGAGCACGCCGGCGGTGGCACCGAAGCAGGCGAAGTTCCACGCGCCCATCGGGCCCTGAATGAAGTCGGAGCCGGTCGAGGCGATGTTGGCCAGCTGCAGGGCGTTGAGCGGCCAGTGCAGGCCCAGCGGCACCAGGAAGGGGTAGATGATCGGGATGATGATCGCGAAGACGATGGGGGCGTGGCCGTTGAGCCAGGCCAGGCCGCTGCCCAGGCCGTTACCGATCCAGATCGACAGGGGGCCGATCAGGAAAGCCGTCAGCGGCATGATGATGACGAAGGAGATGAAGGGGACGAACACCATCTGGACGTTCGAAGGAACGATCTTCTTCAGGCCCTTGTAGACCAGAGCCAGGATCGGCACCATCAGCAGCGGCACGAAGACCTGGCCGCCGTAGTCGGACAGCTGCAGGGGCAGGCTGCCAATCTGGGTGACGCACTGCTCGGTGCCCAGGGCATTCGTCGTGCAGGTCGTCTCGGCGAACGAGGCGGCGTTGCTCAGGCCCGTGAAGTTGGGGGTGAGCAGCGACAGGATAACGGCCGTGCCGACCCACGGGTCGATGTCCAGCTTCTTGGAGGCGTTGTAGGCGACCATGGCGGGCAGGAAGTAGAAGACCGCGCGCCACATGGAGTTCACGTAGCCCAGCCACGCGGGAATGGTTTCCGCGCGGGTGTCGACGATGTGCAGGGCGTCGAGGACCGCCAGGAACGCCAGGATCAGGGAGGCTCCGAGCAGGACGGGCAGGAGGGGGCGGAACGAGTCGGACAGGTATTCGAAGAACGCGTCGACGAGAGCGTTCTTACCACGCGCCTTCGCGCGGGCGGCGGCCTTAACGTCGTCGTTGGAGGCTGCGGTGCCTGACTTCATCGAGGGCAGGTTGTTGATCTCGTTGAAGACCGACTGAACGGCACCGCCAATGACGATCTGGTAGCGGTCACCCGACTGGGGCACGGCTCCGAGAACGCCGTCGATGTTCTCGACCGTGTCCTTGTCGACGACGGAGGCGTCACGCAGCTCAAAGCGGAGGCGCGTGGCGCAGTGGGTAAAGTGAGTGATGTTGCCGGGACCACCGACTGCATCGAGGATTTCCTGTGCCGTGTTGGACACGGGGGACTCCTTCCGTGAATGAGATTCGACGCTGAATGCGACTCCTGAGGTTTAGCATGTTTGAACAAATGAGGAAAGCTCCGCTGGGGTATCTCACAGTAACAATTTGGTAAATTTTCGACATTTGCTGCAACGAGGTCGCGGCAGGTGAGCAAAAAACGCTGAACGGGCGTTTCTTGTCAATGCCTTTTATTCCAGATCAAAACCCATTGGAGCCTTCTCGCAATCTTCTCATCCCCTTCTTTCTTTGACCGGACATTTTGGCGTCATAGGCCGATGAGGAAGAGGAGACCTCATCGTGACGAGGCCACCGTCCGTGCGGTTCTATCGCTCATACGCGTCGGGCCACGCGGGGCTTGCCGAGCACCGATCACGGACGAGGCCTTGGCTCGCTCGCGGGATAGGTGTCCAAGCGCGGGGGCACTGTCCGCGTACCATAGGCTCGTGAACGAGTTTTCTTTGGCAATCCCGGGTGTCGATGGCACTGACGCGGCCTCCCCGTACAGCCCGGCCGATTCTGAGCGCTGGGTGCCCGAGGACCACAAGTCGTCGGCGCGCACCGAGTTCGAGCGCGATCGCGCGCGCATCCTGCATTCCTCGGCGCTGCGCCGCCTGGGCGAAAAGACGCAGGTGCTGGGTCCGATTTCGGACGATTTCGTGCGCACACGCCTCACCCACTCTTGGAGGTTGCCCAGGTGGGCCGTGAGCTCGGCAAAGAGCTGGGGGCTGACCCGGACGTCGTGGATGCCGCGTGTCTGTCCCACGACCTCGGGCATCCGCCCTTCGGGCATAACGGCGAGCGTGCCCTGGATGCTGCTGCGGCCTCGATTGGCGGTTTCGAAGGGAACGCCCAGACCCTGCGTGTCGTCACCCGATTGGAACCCAAGGTGATCGGCGCGGGAGGCGTGCCCGCGGGCCTGAACCTGACGCGCGCGACGCTGGATGCGATCTGCAAGTACCCGTGGGTCAAGTCGGGTGGCCCAGACCTGGCCAAGTCGACGCGCAAGTTTTCGGTCTACCCGGACGACGCGCCCGTGTTCGCATGGATGCGCCAGGGCGCGCCGGCGGGTAGGCGTTGCCTGGAGGCCCAGATCATGGATCTGTCCGACGACATTGCCTACTCGGTGCACGATATGGAGGACGCGGTCGCGACCCGCAAGCTCGATCCCGCCGACCTGTTCGACGACGCGCACTGCGCAGCCGTCATCGCCTCGACGCTGGACTGGTACGGTCCGGCGGTCGCGCGCTCGGACCTGGAGGATGCGCTCGAGCGCATCGTGTCCATGCCCGTGTGGCTGCGCTCCTTCGACGGCTCCTACGCGTCCCTCGCCCACCTCAAGGACGCGACGAGCGAGTTGATCGGTCGCTTCTGTTCGGCGACCGTCGCCGCCACGCGCGAGACCTTCGGTGATGAGCCGCTGGGCCGCTACCGTGCGGACCTGGTCGTGCCGCGGCAGGTGCGCGCCGAGATCCAGATCCTCAAGGGCATGGCCGTCCACTACGTCATGAGTCCGCGCGAGAGTGAGCCGGTGTACTACCAGCAGCGCACGCTCCTGGCGGACCTGGTCGACGCCCTGTACGAGGCCGGGGCCGACTCCCTTGAGCCGGTGTTTGCCGCGCAGTGGCGGGCCGCCTCCGATGATCGCGTGCGCCTGCGCGCGGTCATCGACCAGGTTGCTTCGCTCACCGACGTCTCGGCCTCGGCCTGGCACGCGCGCCGGTGCGGGATGCTGTCCTCGCAGCTCTAAGCACAATCGGACCACGCGCGCGGGTGGGCCTCGGTAGACTGAAGCCATGGCGGGTCTGATTCGCAAGGACGATATCGAAGCGGTACGTAACGCAGTGAAGATCGATGAGATCATCGGCGAGCACGTAGCGCTGCGACCCGCGGGCATCGGCTCCCTCAAGGGCTTGTGCCCCTTCCACGACGAGCGCACCCCGTCCTTTAACGTGCGCCCCCACCTGGGCATGTTCCACTGCTTCGGGTGTGGGGAGAGCGGCGACGTCATTTCCTTCGTGCAAAAGATCGACCACCTGCCCTTCACCGAGGCCGTGGAGATGCTCGCGCAAAAGGCGGGGATCACGCTCCACTACGAGGAGGGCGGCACCCGCGTGCGCACGGAGGAGCCAGGCAAGCGCCAGCGCCTCCTGGACGCCCACCGCGTCGCCGAGGAGTTCTACTGCAAGCAGTTGGGCAGCAACGAAGCCCACAGGGGCCGCGAGTTCTTGGCTAAGCGCGGCTTCAACCAGGCGATGTGCGAGCATTTCGGGGTCGGCTACGCCCCGGCCTCGTGGGATTCGCTCACCCGACACCTGCGCTCGAAGGGCTTCACGGACCAGGAGATCCAAGTCGCGGGCCTGGGCACGACCGGCAGCCGCGGCATCTACGACCGTTTCCGTGGGCGCCTGGTGTGGCCGATCCGCGACATTACGGGCGCGACAGTCGGTTTCGGTGCCCGTCGCCTGGACGACAACGACAAGGAGTCGCCCAAGTACCTGAACACCCCCCGAGACGCCGATCTATAAGAAGTCGCAGCTTCTGTACGGTCTAGATTTGGCGAGAAGTCGATCGTGACGCAACACAAGGTGGTCATCGTCGAGGGCTATACGGACGTTATGGCCGCGCACGTCGCGGGTGTCACGAACGCGGTGGCCACGTGCGGTACTGCCTTCGGGTCAGAGCATGTGCGCATCATCCGCCGCCTGCTGGGCGACCATGCGGACCCTGCCGCAGGCGTCGTGCTCTCCAGCGGGCGCGCCCACGGCTCCGAGGTCATCTTTACTTTCGACGGTGACAGCGCCGGGCAGAAGGCCGCATTGCGCGCGTACGGGGAGGACCAGAACTTCGCGGCGCAGACCTTCGTGGCGGTGGCGCCGGGCGGCCAAGACCCGTGCGACCTGCGCCTGTCCCAGGGTGACCAGGCGATCGTCGACCTGGTGAACTCGCGCATCCCCCTTTTTGAGTTCGCGATCCGCTCGGTCCTGTCCCAGATGGACCTGCGTAGCGCCGAGGGGCGCGTGCAGGGCCTGCGCGCCTCGGCTGGCATCGTCGCGCACATCAAGGACCTGGCCCTGCGCGCCGAGTACACGCGCCAGCTTGCCGGATGGCTCGGCATGGACATGCGTACGGTCGACCAGGCGGTGCGGGCGGCGGGCCGCGTTGAGGTGATGACCCCCGGTCCGCGCCCCGGAGAGATCGAGATGGCCGGCGCGGGTCGCCCTGCCCCCACCCCCGTGCGCCGCGGCCCCGAGGATCCGGTGACCCGCGTCGAGCGCCAGGCCCTCGAGGCGGTCTTACAGCACCCGCTCTACGTCGTCGGCTCCGGGTTCGAGGAGCTGGACGGCCAATCCTTTACCGTGCCCACGCACCGCGCCGTCCATGACGCGATTCGTGCGGTCGGTGGCCTGGACGCCTTCACGCAGATGATGCGCCAGGCCGAGGCCCACTTCGGCCCCGGCGACAACGCGACCCTGGCGGCGTCACGTCACTTCGTCCAGGTCATCCTCGACGCGGCAGGCGAGTTCATCGGCCCTGCCGTCACCGAGCTGGCGGTCAACCCCCTGCCCGTCGCGGGCGAAGCTGACGTGCGCTCCTACTGCCGCGGCGTCGTCGCGGCCTTGGTTCGCATGGACCTCACCAGACAGTTAGGTGAAGCACGTGCGGCCCTGTCGCGCATGAATGAGGAGGATCCGCAGTACTCTGAGGTCTTCCGGTCGCTCATGCGTCTGGAACAACGCAGGCAAAACTACACCGAAAGGGATTAATGCAACATGGCAGAAGTGGAGAGCTTCACTCTGGACCATACAGCCGTGAAGGCGCCCTACGTGCGCCTCATCAACGTGGAGGCCGGCCCGAAGGGCGACCAGATCTCGAATTTCGACGTGCGCTTCGTCCAGCCCAACAGCGGCGAAATCCCGAGCTCTGGTCTGCACACGATCGAGCACCTGCTCGCCTCTCTGCTGCGTGACCGCATCGACGGCGTCATCGACTGCTCGCCGTTCGGCTGCCGCACGGGCTTCCACCTCATCATGTGGGGCACCCCCTGCGTCAAGGAGGTGACTGCCGCTATCGCCTCGTCGCTGCACGCCATCGCCGAGGAGGCGACCTGGGAGGACGTTCCGGGCACGGACGTGTACTCCTGCGGCAACTACCGCGATCATTCCCTGTTTAGCGCGCGCGAGTGGAGCCGGACGATCCTCGAGCAGGGTCTGTCCATCGACCCCTTCGAACGCGTCTTCATTGTTCACTGATCGTCGCCGCATGAGGCCGGGACCCAGCCGTGAGGTTGGGTCCCGTCTTCATGCGTGGGGGTACAGCGCGAGGGTGAGGCGAGCGCAGGCGCGCCCCGGCCTCGTCGATCAGTCGAGGCCGACCGCCTCGCGCACGCTGGCCTCCAGGGCGCTCGCCGCGCGCTGACCGGTACCGCCCAGCGGACCGTCCGCCGTCAGCACCGAGAAGAGTCCGTCGGGGCCCCGGCGCACCCACGCCGTGATCGTTGTCCCCGCGTCCGTTTCCGTCTGGGCGTGCATGACGATCGAGTGGTTGACGTACTCGCTTGTCTGACGCATGAAATCCGACGGGTCACCCGCGGTGCGCCCGGCCAGGGGAGTGCGCGCCGGGTCCACCCACTCCAGCGCGAAGAGTTCGCCCTCCGCCTCCCAGCGCGCCCGCGCCACGTCGTACCACGGGAAGATCTCGGGGGCGCTCGTCTCGTCGCCGGACGAGGCCTGGGCTCCGAAGACGTACAGGCTCGACTTTGCGGCCGCCAGCCAGCGCCCGTCCTGAAGCTCCAGGCTGGGGCAGCGGCGCTCGCGGGAGGGCAGGGAGGAGGCGAGGGACTTGGGGAGAGTCGTCATGCGTTGATCGTATCCTTTCGTTCGCATTGGTGTGCACAGGCCTATGCGTACGTGAAAGCGTACGATATGATGGGAGCGGAAAGGAAAGATCATGACTGCTGTGAGTGCCACTGCCGCCCGCTCGGATCTGTACCGGCTTATCGACACCGTGAATGAGGAGTCAACCCCGATCACGATCACCGGCCGTCGTGGGAATGCCGTGCTCATTGGCGAGGCCGATTGGTCTGCCATCCAGGAGACCCTCTACCTGCAGGGGATTCCGGGAATGACGGACAGCCTGAAGGAAGCCACTCGTGAGGACCTTGACGATGCCCTCGATGACGTGGAGTGGTAGTCGTGTGGCGGGTCGTTTTCTCCAAGCAGGCCGCGAAGGACGCGAAGAAGCTCTCTGCCAGCGGACTCAAAGCGAAAGCGCAGGCTCTCATTGAGGTTCTGAAAGAGGACCCTTTCGCGGTGCCTCCCCGCTACGAGCGCCTCGTGGGTGACCTCGCCGGGATGTATTCGCGCAGAATTAACATTCAGCACAGGCTCGTCTATGAGGTCTTCGAAGAGGAGCGCACCGTCCGCGTCCTGCGCATGTGGACGCACTATGAGTGAGTCTTCCCCAGGGTGAGAACCTCCACAGGGGGTGGGGGAGTGGGTCACATTCCGAAATCAACCGACCGCAATGCGGACGGCGGGCATATTCTGGCTTCATCTTTGTGAAAAAACCACGACAGGAGGCCTCATGGCATCGACGCAGCACACCCCCACGGAACTTGAGGCTGCTGGCGACCTGGTCCTGCCCGCCGCCGATGAGCTGGCTGGCCGTTTTCCCCTGACTCCCAACGCGCACCCGGCGACGCCGGAAGAGTACGACGAGATCATGTCGACCCTGGCTTTTGGCAAGAAGTTCACGGATCACATGGCCCACATGCGCTGGACTCGCGAGGGTGGCTGGAGTGACCGCGGCGTTATCCCCTACGGCCCGCTCGAGCTGACCCCCGGCACCTCCGTCTTCCACTACTGCCAGTCCGTCTTCGAAGGCATCAAGGCCTACAAGCGCGAGGACGGCTCCGTGTGGACCTTCCGCCCCGGCTACAACGCCGCGCGCCTGAACCACTCCGCCCGCCGCCTGGCTCTGCCCGAGCTGAGCCGCGAGGACTTCGTGGCCTCCCTCGTGGATTACGTGCGCGCCGACGTGAAGTGGGTTCCCGACGCCGAAGGCTCCTCCCTCTACCTGCGCCCCTTCATGTTCGCCTCCGAGGAGTTCGTAGGCGTGCACCCCGCGGGTGTCGTCGACTACTACGTCATCGGTTCTCCCTCGGGTCCCTACTTCAAGGGCGGCCTGTCGGGCGTGGCCATCTGGGTGGAGCGCGAGTATCACCGCGCCGGCCCCGGCGGCACCGGCAGCGCCAAGGCTGGCGGCAACTATGCGGCCTCCCTGCTGCCCCAGATCCAGGCCGAGGCCAAGGGCTTCTCCCAGGTCTGCTTCCTGGACACCTACGAGGGCAAGTACCTTGAGGAGCTGGGCGGCATGAACATGTTCGTCGTCATGGCCGACGGAGTGATCCGCACCCCCGAACTCACCGGCGTCATCCTCGAGGGTGGCACGCGCAGTGCGATCCTGCGCATGCTGCGCGATGAGGGCGTGGACGTGCGCGAGGAAAAGATTGCCCTGTCCGAGGTCGTGGACGGCATCCGCTCGGGTAGCGTCGCCGAGGTCTTTGCCTGTGGCACGGCCGCTGTGGTCACCCCGATCACGCGCCTGGCTGGCGACGACTTCGATGTGGAGATCGCGGTGGGGGACAAGACCCGCGAGATCCACAAGCGCCTCACCGACATTCAGTGGGGTCGCGCCGAGGATCCTTATGGCTGGACGTACCGCCTGGCCTGAGCGTCATCGCCTGAGGGAGCCACGGCCTCGTCAATGGACGAGGTCGTGGTCTCTTTTTGCGGTCACAGCGCGGCATGGATTCTTCCTGACAGTGGTGTCAGAACCTAACTAAGGCTATCCTTGGTTATGGACGCTCGTGTGCGTCGTGTTGATAGGAGAACGATGAAACGCGTGATCGTTGTTGCCTGCTCGTGGGCAGCGGCTCTGTGCCTGGCGCTCGCCTACCTGGTGATCGGCTGGGGCATCGATGATATTGCGGGAAACAATGCCTGGTCGACGTGGTGGATCGCCCTCGCAGCTTCCCTGGGATCGGGCTTCTTCGCGTGGGCCGTCAGCGCCCTCGGGGCGAGCGCTATGAAGCAGCTGGAACCTAGGCTGCGCCACTCGATGATCCGACAGGTCTTTGCCCTGGGTCCGACGCAGCGCACCAGCGAGCGGGCGGGTCGCGTCGTCAACTCCGCGACCGACGGCGTCGAGCGCGTCGCCGCCTACAAGGGTATTTTCCTGGCCCCCATGATCGCGTCGCTGACGACGCCGATCCTCGTCGTCATTGTCGTCGCCCTGACCCTCGACCCTGCGTCCGGCGGATTCCTCGCTATCGCGATCCCGCTCGTGCCGATCTGCGTGCTGGGCTTCCGCAAGGCATTCAAGCCGGTGTCCTCGCGCTATCGTCACGCCTCGCGTCAGCTGGCCGCCAAGGAACTCGACGCGATCCAGGGCCTGGGAGACCTGGCCCTCATGAACGCGGGCAAGGACATGGGGAAGCGCCTGGCTGATGCCGCCGAAGAGGTGCGCTCGAAGGTCATGAGCTACCTGGCTGGCAATCAGCTGATCCTCCTCGTCATCGATTCCGTCTTCTCCCTGGGTATGATCACCGGCGCGATCACGCTGGCCCTCATCCGCTACGAGCAGGGGGCGCTGAGCGTCGGCGGCGCCATCTCCCTTGTGCTGCTCTCCTCGATCATGCTTGATCCGCTGGACCGCATCGGTCAGTTCTTCTACATCGGCATGGGCGGCATCGCCGCCAACAAGGAAATCAAGAAGTTTAACGCTCAGATTCCTGCCGTCATGGACGTTGAGGGGGTCAAGGCCCCCGCGAAGCCGGCCAAGCCCGGTGAGATCCGCCTGGAAGACGTGTCCTTCGCGTACACGCAGGGCACCCCGGTCCTGCAGGGGGCCAGCCTGACGATCTCCCCCGGAGAGCACGTCGCCCTGGCTGGTCCCTCGGGTGCGGGCAAGTCCACCGTCTCCGCCCTGCTCCAGGGCTACCTGCGCCCCAGGAGTGGTCATGTGAGCCTCAACGGAGTGGACCTGGCAGATGCACCCCTGTCGTGGGTGCGCGCTCAGAGCGCCGTCGTCGAACAGAGCACCTACCTGTTCTCCGGCACGCTGCGAGAGAATCTCCTTCTCGCGGCTCCCACGGCGACCGACGCTCAGCTCATCGAGGCCCTGCGCGCCGCGCACCTCGGCGACTTCTACGAGGCCCTGCCCGGTGGCCTGGACGCCCGCGTGGGTGCCCGAGGCCTGGCCGTGTCGGGTGGCGAGGCCCAGCGCATCGCTATTGCCCGCGCCTTCCTGAAGAATGCGTCGATCATGATCCTGGACGAACCCACCGCCCACGTGGACCTGGCATCCGAGCGCGAAATCCTGGCATCCCTCGACACCGTGTGCGCCGGGCGCACCACCCTGACGATCTCTCACCGAGACGCCACCATCAAGGGCGCTGACCGCGTCGCGACGCTCCAGGAAGGAACGATCCGATGACCCGCAGGAAACTCTCTCTTCGGCTCCTGTCGATCACTCGCCGCGTCCTGCCGCCGTTGGCCGCCTCCATTGTGGCGCGCGTCGTATTCCTCATGATCGGCGTCTGCCTGTTCGCCCTGGGGGGCTGGGCGGTCGCGAGCCTGGCCGTCGGCACCAGCGCGTGGTCGATCCCCGTTATTATTGTGTGCGCCGTAGTCCTCAGCCTCCTCAAGGGCGGTGCCCGCTACCTCGAGCAGTTCGCCGGACACTTCGTGGCCTTCCACTGCCTGGCGATGCTGCGCAACTACTTCTACGACCAGCTTGAACCTCAGGCCCCCGCGGGCACGGACCGCCTGGATTCGGGTGACATCATGAACCGCGTGACGAAGGACATCGACCGCGTCGAGGTTTTCTTCGCCCACACGCTCGCCCCCGTCACCACAGCCGTCATTGTGCCAATCCTGACGCTCGTGTGGATGGGCACGACCGTGTCCTGGGCGGTCGCCGCCGTCCTGGGTCCCTTCCTGGTCGTTGTTGGAGCGATCATCCCGTTCCTGGGATCGGGTTCGACCGCCCGCGCGGCCCGCGAGCTGCGCGACGCACGAGGCGCGCTCGCCGCCCATGTCACCGACTCGGTGCAGGGCGTGCGCGAGGTCCTGGCATTTGGTGCGCAGGAGCGACGCGAGGCCGAGATGGATGACATCGAGGCGCACATAGACTCCGGGCTGGGTATCCAGGGCCGCTGGATCGCCCTGCGCCGCGGCCTCAACCAGGCCGCCGTGGCCGCCGGCATCGTCACCGTCGCCATGGTCGCGGGTTCCGAATACCTCGGCGGTGCCCTGACCCTGCCCCAGGTGGGCCTGGCCATCGGCATCGCTATGGGGTCTTTTGGCCCAGTTCTCGCTGTCGAAGAGTTCGCCGCCGACCTGGATCAGGCCTTTGCCTCGGCCGCCCGCGTCTTCGCGATCACCGACCGCGCCCCGGCCGTCGCAGACCCCGCGAACCCGGTGCCGCTGACCCCCGGCGACATCGTGATCAGCGACGTGACCTTCGCCTACCCGACGGATGACGACGCGCCCGCCCCTGCCCCCACCGTCCTGGACGGCGTCAGCATCCGCATTCCCGCCGGAAAACGCACCGCCATCGTGGGGGCCTCCGGATCGGGCAAGTCGACGCTTGCCTCGCTGCTTACCCGCACGTGGGACCCTGCCTCGGGCACGGTCACTATCTGTGGTACGAACGTCGCTGACGCCTCCCTGACGGATCTGCGCTCCACGGTCGCCTACGCGCCCCAGCGCCCCTACCTGTTCAACGACACGCTGCGCGCCAACCTGCTCCTGGCAGCCCCCGACGCCACCGACGAGGACCTCGAGTCTGCTCTAGAGGCCGTGGACCTCACCGACTGGCTGGCCACGGAAAAGGACGGCCTGGACACGGTCGTCGGTAACATGGGCGAGCGCCTCTCGGGCGGCCAGCGTCAGCGCCTGGCCTTGGCGCGTGCACTCCTGCGAGGCGCACCTATTTTCGTCCTCGACGAGGCCACCAGCCAGGTCGACCCGGCCACCGAGGCGCGCGTGCGCGAGGGCATCGCCCGCGTCGCCGCCGACTCCACGATTGTCGAAATCGCTCACCGCATCAGCGCCGTGCGCGACGCCGACCAGATCATCGTCATGGACGCCGGCCGCGTCATCGAGACGGGCACGTACGCCGAGCTGCACGCCCGAGGAGGCGCGCTCGCCGCGCTCGAGGCGCGCGAAACCGACGCTCAACCCAGCGCCTGACGCACGCAAGCGGCGCGGGGGATGGGGCTACGGCCTCGTCCCCCGCGTCTTTGTGTGCTCGCTCGCGATAGGATGCACCCTATGGAAAAACTGATCGGCTGGACAAAAGCTGACGCGTGGGGTTCCACGAACGCGATCCCCGAGTTCCTGGGCGCTGCCGCCGGGGACGATCCCGTGTCCGAGGTGTGGTTCGGCACCCACCCGGACGGGCCGACGCTGCTGACGAGCGGCGACACGCTCGCGGAGCACATCGCGGCGGACCCCAAGCGCGCGCTGGGCGGCGGCCTCCTCTACGCCTTCGGCTCGACGCTGCCGTACCTGGCGAAGATCATCGCGCCCGCCCAAACCCTCTCCCTCCAGGTGCATCCGACGAAGGAGATCGCTCGCGAGGGATACCTGCGCGAGGAGGTCCTGGGGATTGAACGCACGGATCCGCGCCGCGTTTACCGGGACATGAACCACAAGCCGGAGATGATCTACGCGCTCACCGAGTTCAGCGCGCTCGTCGGCTTCCGCGTGCCGCGTAAGGCGCGTGAGCTCCTCGTGGGGCTGGAGGGTGAGCTGGCCGAGCGCCTGCGTCACCGCCTCAAGCTCTCGACCGTGCGCGGCGGCTTGCGTTCCCTGGCGACCTGGCTTTTCGACGAGGATTCCCCGGCGACCCCTGAGCTCGTCGAAGAGTTCGTGGAGGCGTGCCGCTGCCGCCTCGCGTCGGGCACGTCCCCCTCGCCGCGCACTGATACGCTCGTGAGTGTCCTGGGGGAGAAGCACCCGGGCGACCCGGGCATTATCGTCGCGTTCCTCATGAACCCGGTGTCGTTGCGCCCCGGCGAGGCCGTCTACATTCCGCCGCGCCAGATCCACGCCTACCAGTCGGGCCTGGGTATCGAGGTTATGGCGTCCTCGGATAACGTCGTGCGCGCGGGCCTGACCCGCAAGTACGTGGATTCCGCGCAGCTCGTGGAAATCACTGAGTTTTCGGCGCTGCCGCCCGTGCGCGTGGCACCCGAGCACCCCTCGGCGACGACGGACCGCTTCCTGGCACCCGCCCAGGAGTTTGATCTGTCCGTGACGACGCTGGCCCCCGGCACGCACACCTCCCGCGTCGATGAGGTGGCCGTGCCCGGTGAGGGGCCGCGCATCATCATCGCAACCTCCGGGTCGGTCACGCTGCACGTGAGCGAGGAGCAGGGCGGAGACAGCGTCGAACTTGGTCGTGGCGAGGCCGTGTTTGTCTCCGCGGCTGAGCGTCGCGTGTGGGCGTACGGGACGGGTTCGTTCGTTCAGGTTGCTGCCCCCTGATCGGGGTGAGCCGCCACGCGAGGACGAGGCCGTGGCTGATTCCGTTGTCAAGTCGTCCCACGTGGTGGTCTTGGTTTGTGAAAAAGTCTTGGTCGTCCTGACTTTTCGCCTAAACTAGAGGTCGGGCCTCGGCTCCGCTCGCTGCGACGAGGTCCGCTTGTCAATCGCAGTGCGGGTACCGCGTGGGGGTACCCGCACTGCGATTCTCTGTATGCCTTAGAAAACGCCGCTCACCCAGTCGGCCAGGGTCTTACACGTGTCGGCCAGTTCGCCCTCGTGGGCGTCGTACCCGGCCACGATATCTTCCGTGTCGACATGCACGTTATTCTCTGCCCACACGGTCGCGGTCTCGCGCGTGACCTCGGGGTGGAACTGCACGCCGAGGGCGGTCCCGTACGAAAAAATCTGCGTGTACTTGTCCGAGCGTGCCCACTCGCGCGCGCCGCGGGGCAGCGCGACGATGGCGTCGCCGTGGTCGGCGAAGACCGTGTGGGTCGAGGCCAGGGCCATACGCAGGGGGACAGCTCCGCCTCCGCCCGCCTGATCGTTCGTGCCCCACACCAGGGAGATCACGCCGTATTCTGGACCCGCCGGGTCAGCGACGCTCACGCGCCCGCCGAAAGTCGCGGCAATCAGCTGAGCACCCAGGCAGATGCCGAGGACCCTCACGTTCGCGCGCACGCAGCGGCGCACGAGCTGGCGCTCGGCTTCCAGCCACGGCCACGCCTCATCGTCGTAGGCGTTCGCCCGGCCACCCAGCAGGATGAGGGCACCCGGCAGGGGAGCGGCGGCCAAGTCGCTGAGGCGCTGCGGGTCCTCCCAGGCGCGCACCACCTCGTGACCGCCGAGGAAGGCGGACAGCTGACCCACCGGGACAATCGGGTCGTTTTGAATCACGAGGACGCTCATACACCAATTGTAGTTGCGATCACGCGTATATACCTACCGGCCTTTGAAGAAGAGGAACAGGTGGCGCTCGCGGATCGACATGGCGGCGATTGCAACACCGATGAGCGTCCACGACGCGGCACACAGGCCCTCGGCCCCCACCAAGCGCATGAGGTCGGCGCGATCACCGGGTGCTGCTCCGCTCAGGATCGTGAGGCATATGCCGGAGGTGACGATACACGCGCCACCCACCCACGCCAGGGCCTCGACCAGTTGAAGGAACGTCGTATCCGACGTGCGGAGCCCAGCGTGCAGCGCCGAGGCAATCTGGCTCTTCCGAGTTGAGTGTGGGTGACCGGGTGTTGAGCGGGGGTTGCGGGTAGAGGTCGAGGTCCTTGATGATGAGCGGACTTCAACCCCCGCGATCTTCAAAGGACCTCGACAATGTCTCACCCTACCTGCTGCTGCTCCGTGTCGCTTAATCGTTGTGATCGGTGTGATCTGCTCGTCGGTTTGGAGGGCTTCCATCTGGTTGCTGCCGCTCGGCGTGAGTACGGTCTGATGCTCGACATAGAGTCCTGTGATCGCCGCGCTGGCTGCCCGGGTTGTGGGGTGATCGCACAAAGGCCACGGGCGCGTGGTGGTGGAGGTGATCGACGCGCCCTGGGCCGGGGTTCCAGTGCGGATCCGATGGTTTAAGCGCCGATGGATATGCCGCGAAACCACCTGCCAGATCGCGACCTTTAGCGAGCAGAACCACTCAATGTGCGCACCTCGGGCGCGTCTGGGTGTGCGGGCGATCCGCTGGGCGATCCGACAGTTGCGCTTCGAGGGAGCCACTATCTTGGGGCTGGCCCGACAGTTAGGAACCACGTGGAATACCGTGTGGTCCCATATCAAGCCGTGCCTGCAAGCCGCATCTGATGACCCCGCCCGCTTCACAGGGATTCGGGTGCTGGGGGTTGACGAGCACGTGTGGCACCACCAGGACCGACGCCACCGGGGCCCACGTGAACTCACCGGCATCGTGGACCTGACTTGCGGGGAGGAGCATCCCACGGCCCGCTTGTTGGACCTGGTTCCGGGTAGGTCTGGCACCGTGTACAAGAACTGGCTAGAAGAGCGCGGCGAAGACTTTCGCTCCGGTATCCAGATCGCGACGCTGGATCCCTTCCAAGGATACAAGAACGCCATCGACGACCAGCTCCAAGACGCAACCAGCGTCCTCGATGCCTTCCATATCGTCAAGCTCGCCGGCGATGCCCTTGATGAGGTACGCCGCCGCGTCCAGCAAGACACGACCGGTCACCGCGGGCGCAAGGGCGATCCCCTCTATCAGATCCGCAATCTTTTGCGCGCCTCGCGTGATCGGCTCACGAAGCGTCAACAAGAACGACTCCGTGAGGCCTTCACGGCAGATGAGGCGCATATCAGTGTGGAAGTCGCCTACCACTGCGCCCAGCAAGTCCGCGACGTCTTCCATCAAGCCACACCCGCCCAAGGCCGACGCCTGGCCGCACACCTCATTGAGCGCCTACCAACGTGTCCCATCCCCGAAATCGCTCGTCTGGGGCGGACCCTACGCAAGTGGAAGGACGCATTCTTGGCCTACTTCGACACCGGTGGAGCCAGCAACGGCCCCACAGAAGCCATCAACGGAATCATCGAACTAGGCAGACGCACCGCCAGAGGCTACCGCAACCCCACCAACTACAAACTCCGAATGCTCCTCATCGCAGGAGGCCTAGATGCCTCCACCCACACTCAACTCTGAAGAGCCGGCAATCTCCAGGCGACGCCACCACGTGGCGGCGGCCCCCAAGGTCAGGCCGATGGCGCTCGCGGCGATCCACGCCCACCAGGTTGGCCTGTGCGTTAGTCGCCCGGCCGCGTCGAAAGTCGTCCCGCGCGTAGGGTTCATGGCTAGGACCTGGGCGTTCTGGTCGTTGCTTCCAACGAGGGTTGAGCGCGCCAAGGCATCCACGTCGTCGCTGTGCGGCCAGGATTCGAACCAGCACTCGTCGAAGGTCCCCATCGCGGGCACGGGGGCGAGCACTGCGTAGGCGTAGCCGGGACGGCGCCCGTCGTTCTCGTCCCACGGGTAGGTGCCCGCGACCTCGGCCTGTCCGTGTGTGAGGGGGAGAAGGGTTCCGTGAGGTGTGCCGAGGTCCTCGGCTACCCGTTCGGGGAGCAGAATTCCCGTCGGATCAGCCGTTGTCGTCCCCAGGAGAGAGGCGATTCCGGGCGTGACCTCGTAGAGGGGGAGCGACGAGGCCGGAAGGGCGAGCGGGGACAAGCTGGATTCGACCGAGCGAACGGCTCCCGCGCGCACCCCGGGGATTCGCGACAGGGCCTCGCAGGCGGCTCCGTCGATGCCGCCCTGTGCCTGAAGGACTCTCACCGATCCCAGATGGACACGAAAAGAAGCCGCCTCAACGCTGACGGAACGAAGAGAGAACGTGTCCGCGCAGATGACGCCTCCGACCAGGGCAGTGGCCAAGATAGTCAGAATCCCGACGCGAGCAGTCCCGCTCAGGCAGTCCCTCCACGCTTCGGACAGGAGTGCTCGCCACGAGAATGCGCTCATCGCTGCTCCTCCTCGTCCTGGAAGTGGGCGAGGTCAATGACGGCGTCGCACTGCGCGCGAATCGACGGATCGTGCGTCGCGATCACGACGCTCACCCCGTCCTCGCGCAGCGAGCCGAGCGTGGAGGCGATGTCGCGAGCCGTGGACTGATCAAGCTGCGCGGTCGGTTCATCCACGAGGAGAAGAGTGGGGGCGCATGCGAGTCCGCGCGCGAGGAGCACACGCTGCGCTTCGCCGCCCGACAGATCCCGAAAAGGACGGGTCGCGAGATGCGCCAGGTTGAAAGCGTCAAGGAGCCGGTGTGCCTCGGCCTCAGCCTGCGCCCGGCTCATGCCACGGGCCAACAGGGGCAGCACGACGTGGTCAATCGCGCTGCGGGCGCGGACGCCGAACGGGTTCTGAAAGACCCACGCAATGCGGGGACTCTGTGCGCCAACCGGACACGGGACGGTGATCGTTCCCTCGGTTGGAGTGTCCCATCCCGCGATCAGCGACAGCAGGGTTGATTTGCCGGAACCAGACGGGCCGATGATGGCGGTGAGGGTACTGTCCTCGCAGCGGGCGCTCAGGTGGCGAAAGAGCCACGGGGTGGCGGCGAACTTGTGCCCGACGTTGGTTAGCTCGACGGACATGAGCGTCCCTCGACGGCGGTGTCGACGGCGGAGAGCGGGGTAGATGGCAGGACGTAGGTTCGGCCAAGCTGGGAAGAAACGATGGAGACGGGAATTGGCGCGCCGCTTGCAAAGACGCACGCGTTCGTCGTGTCTCCGATCACTGAGGCCGGCGGGATGACCGTGACGGTGATGGGGGCGGCGAGCTTCCAGGAGACGGGCAGCTGAACGGGTCCATCGCTGCTCGGGGCGGAGCGGACGAAGTCCGTGTATTCGCGCGAGGAGAGGATCGTCGCCGTCAGGGTGGGGTCGGTGATGACGCCGTCAGCGGGAACGGGGTAGTCCGTGTCCCCCAGGGTGATGACGTGGTCCGCGGGATAGGCGTCCGGTGGGACGGAGAGGCGCAAAGAGTCGCGGGAATCCTCAAGGGCGAGGAGAACCGTCTGCGTATCGACGCTGTCACCCAGGTGAACGGGGACCGACGAGGGGGTGACGGTCGGCGCAGGAATCCACAGGACGTGAGAGGCTTCGATGCGGGAGGGGATACCTCCGGCTCCGTCGTTCACGCCCATCGCCGAGGCCAGGGCCGCTCGCGTGGCGGCCGTGACCCGGTCAGATTCCGCGGGAGCCGCATACCCGAGCCGAGCAAGCTCAGCGTTCAGGGCCGCAATGTCTGGTCCGGTCGCTCCGTCCACCACGTCCTGATAGAGAGGAGTGGACAGGGCTAAGGCAAGAAGGGGTAACCCGTCGATCTCGCAGGGAATGGAACCTGACGTGATGGGAGTACCCGGCGCTGCCTGGAGCGCCGTGATGCGCCCGGCGATGGGGGAGGTGAGTTCGTGAGGCGAGGCCGGGGGAATCGTGAGGGTGAGGGAGCGCGTATCGGTGAACTCGCGGGTGGTGACGGGGACCGTCGATGGAGCAGATGACGATGCCAGCGAGGCCGGGGTGGGCGGCGAGGTGATGAGGATACCCGCGCTGACTCCACCCGCACCGGCGATGAGAGCGACGAACGCGGTAAGGGCGAGCCAGCGGCGGGTGGGTGCCATCTCAACTCCTGAGGGTGGTTGTGGTCATGTGCTGGGGTCTTCGAGGCACCGTTGCAAAATGTCGGGACCCTGAGCTGGGTCGATGAACGGAAGCATGCTTGAGAGAGGCGTTCCGCTCTCGCGAGCGCGCGCGAGCTCTTGGGCTGTGAAGGACGGCTCAACCGCCTTGTTGCGGATCAAACACTGCGTGTACAGCTCGTTGATATCCCGGTGGTCCGGGTTGACTCGCATGTCGAACTCGAGCGCCTCGATGATCGGCTGACCGGCTTCGATGGAACAGGCGTGGATGAATTCTTGTTGCTGTTCCTCAGATATGGAGGAGCCAACCGGCTGATCGGGGACACTCAGCGTGCCGCTCGGGCCGAACGATGCGCCGGTGACGCCCTTGTCCGTCAGACAGCTCAGCACGCGCTGACGCATGTCCTGGAGTTCTGCCTCGCTGATGGAAGAGTCGGCGAGGACAGATTGAACGAATTCGTTGGACGCCCACTCATTGCGCGCCTGCTCGATGTCGGCCGCCCACGGTCCCTCCGCAGCAGGTGTGGTCTGTTGGCAGCCGCATACTGTGGCGACGGCGACAACAACGGCTGCGAGCAGACCAGCGCGCGAATGGATGACGTGCGTGCCCTCCCTGTTGTGCGCTCCCATGATGTTCTCCCTTGAACAGTTGGAATCCGGGTGCCTTCTCACAGGATAGCGAGGAAGCAACTCTGTCACCTGTATGACAGGAAGGTGAGTGGGAAGTTCGGCATGCACGTGCCCCGGACGTGCTGCAGCCCCCAGTCCCGGAACCCGACGCGGCGTGCGATCCCCACCGCGGCGAGCCGACCCAGAATTGGGGGCTGCAACACGTGTTTAATTGTGTGAGGCAAAGCTCAAAGAATGGGGAGCTTTACCTGAGAAAAGCCTGGGAAAGGCGCGCGGGGTGGATGAGCATCCACCCCGCGCGCCCCAAGTAAGCGATCAGGCGATCACTTCGATGCGAGGCGAGCGCCTTGCGCCAGCGCCTCCAGCTTCGCCCACGCAATCGACGGGTAGATACGTCCGCCCAGGCCACAGTCCGTCGACGCCACGACACGCTCGTCGCCCACAATGTCCGCGAACTGGCGGATACGCTGAGCCACCAGCTCCGGGTGCTCCACAACGTTCGTCGAGTGCGACACGACGCCCGGGATTAGGTACTTGCCCTCGGGCAGTTCGATGTCGCGCCAGATCGTCCACTCGTGCGCGTGGCGAGCATTCGCCGCCTCAAACGTCAGGCCATTCGCATTGACCAGCAGGGCCAGATCCACGATGTCCTTGAACGCAATATCCGTCGTGTGCGGGCCGTGCCACGAACCCCAGCACACGTGGAAACGCACCAGATCCGGATCGATGCCCTCCAGCGCATGGTTCAGTGCGTCAATACGCACGCGAGAGAACGCGCGGTAATCCTCAACCGACGGCTCCGGGTTCATCTGATCCCAGCCCTCCGCGATATCCGGCGCGTCAATCTGCACCGTCAGGCCCGCGTCCGTAATCCGCTTGTACTCCTCGCGCAGCACGTCCGCGCACGCCCACACCACGGCCTCGTCGTCCTCGTAGAACGCGTTAGCCACGCGAGCCGCCGAACCCGGCGAAATCGCCGCCACGAAACCATCCGACACGGGCTTACCCGCCGCCGCGAGCGCATGCTTCGTGCCCGCGATGTCGCGCTCCACGGCCTCGGCACCGATGTAGGTCAGCTCGCCCGTAATCGTCGGGAAGGCGATCGGGTTGCGGTTCGCGATGTGAATACCCGAATCCGGATCCGCGTACGCGTCCGCGAAACGCTGCCAGTCGCGGCGCTCAGCAAACGACGAGAAGGACAGGCGGCCATCGCGGCCGGCGGGGGGACGCACGTCGAAACGCTGGACGTCCTCAAAGGACAGTCCGCCGAAACGCGAGAAGGAATACGTCCACCACGCACCGTAATCAACCGTGTCGATCATCGCGTGGCCGTACTCGCCGTCGTTGACGATATCCAGGCCGATCTCGGCCTGACGCTTCACAACGCCGTCAACCTGATCCTGCAGAAGGGACGTGAAATCAGCGTCGCCAAGCGAGCCCTCGCGGCGCGCGCGATTCGCCTCAATCAGCTCGGGGGTGCGGGGCAGGGAACCAACATGAGTGGTGCGAATAGTCATCGCAGTCCTTTCTCTTCACTGTGCCCTCAGCCTACGTTTCGCGCGTCGAGAACGGGGACAAATGCCTGATCGTGGACATATGGAATTAACCACGAGGCCGGTTAGGTGCTATTTCGTGCACGCGCCCCTTGCGTTTTCCTTGACATCGCGCCCCCAAGCGTCCACCCACTGACACGGCGTCCCGCCGGACGAAGCCCCCGGAATACCGCGCGAAAACCACCCGCACCCAGCCCCGGCCTCGTCCACGAGACGAAACCCGCACGGAAACGCGGCGCACACGCTCCTACTGTGGAGTCATTACACGGCAACAGAAAGGCACATCATGAGTCGCCCGCTGCGCTCGGCAACATCCACCCAAGGCCGCAACATGGCCGGAGCTCGCGCCCTGTGGCGCGCTACCGGCATGACAGACGGCGACTTCGGTAAGCCGATCATCGCCATCGCCAACTCCTACACCCAGTTCGTGCCCGGCCACGTGCACCTGAAGAACATGGGCGACCTGGTCGCCGGAGCCATCGAAGCGGCCGGCGGCGTCGCCAAGGAATTCAACACGATCGCCGTCGACGACGGCATCGCCATGGGCCACGACGGCATGCTCTACTCCCTGCCCAGCCGCGACCTCATCGCCGACTGCGTCGAAACCATGGTCAACGCGCACCGCGCCGACGCCCTCGTGTGCATCTCCAACTGTGACAAGATCACGCCCGGCATGCTCCTGGCCGCCATGCGCCTGAACATCCCCACCATCTTCGTTTCCGGCGGCCCCATGGAATCCGGTGCCGCCGTCGAGGGCGTCGTCGAACACCGCCTCGACCTCATCGATGCCATGGTCATGGCCGTCGACGACTCCGTCAGCGACAACCAGCTGGCCAGCATCGAAGCCAACGCGTGCCCCACCTGCGGCTCCTGCGCCGGCATGTTCACCGCGAACTCCATGAACTGCCTCAACGAGGCCATCGGCCTGGCCTGCCCGGCAACGGCACCACCCTGGCCACCCAGATCGAACGCAAGAAGCTCTTCACCGAGGCCGGCGCGCGCATCGTCGACATGTGCCGCGCCTACTACGAGAACGAGGACGACTCGGTCCTGCCGCGCTCCATCGCCACGAAGGAAGCCTTCGAAAACGCCATGAGCCTGGACGTGGCCATGGGCGGCTCCACCAACACCGTTCTGCACATCCTCGCCATCGCCAACGAGGCCGGCGTCGACTTCACGCTCGACGACATCGACGCGATCTCGCGCCGCGTGCCCTGCCTGTGCAAGGTGGCCCCCAACTCCACGACCTACCACATCGAGCACGTCCACCGCGCCGGCGGCATCCCCGCCCTGCTCGGCGAGCTTGACCGCGCTGGCCTGCTCCACCGCGACGTGCACTCCGTTCACTCCTCCAGCCTGGCTGACTGGCTGGGTGCGTGGGACGTGCGCGGTGGGAGCGCCACCGACGAGGCCACGCACCGTTTCCTCGCCGCCCCCGGCGGCGTGCGCACCACGCAGGCCTTCTCGACCGCCAACCTGTTCGAATCCCTCGACACTGACTCCGAGAACGGCTGCATCCGCTCCGTCGAGCACGCCTACACGAAGGACGGCGGCCTGGCCGTCCTCTACGGCAACATCGCCGCCAACGGCGCGATCATCAAGTCCGCCGGCATCGACGAGTCCCTCTTCCACTTCGTCGGTAAGGCGTTTGTCGTCGAGTCCCAGGAGGAAGCCGTCGAGGCCATCCTCAGCAAGCAGGTGAAGGAAGGCGACGTCGTCGTCATCTTGTACGAGGGCCCCAAGGGCGGCCCCGGCATGCAGGAAATGCTCTACCCGACCTCCTACCTCAAGGGCCTGGGCCTGGGCAAGAAGTGCGCGCTCATCACCGATGGCCGCTTCTCCGGCGGCACGTCCGGCATCTCCATCGGTCACATCTCGCCCGAGGCCGCGGCTGGCGGCGCAATCGGACTTGTGCGCACCGGCGACGAGATCGAAATCGACGTCAACAACCGCGTCCTGCGCGCGAACGTGAGCGACGAGGAACTTGAGCGCCGCCGCGCCGAGAAGGGTGCCGCGCCGTGGAAGCCCTCCAAGCAGCGCCCCCGCAAGGTCTCCGACGCCCTGCGCGTCTACGGCATGCTCGCAGCGTCCGCCGACAAGGGCGGCGTGCGCGTCCTGCCCGACTGGGCGTGAGTCAAGCGCCTACAATCGTGGGCATGCATGGAGAGTACAAAGTCCCAGGAGGCAAGCTCGTCGTCGTCGACACCGACGTGGAGGAGGACCGCCTCGCGCGCGTGAGCGTGTCGGGCGACTTCTTCCTCGACCCCGACGACGCGCTCACCCGGATCACCGCGTCCCTCGAAGGGGCCCCGGCCTCGTCGAGCGCCAAGGATCTGGCCGCGCGCGTCGCCGGTGCCCTCCACGAGGGTGACACTCTCATGGGCGTGACCCCCGAGGCCGTCGGCATCGCCGTACGCCGCGCCCTGGGTGCCGCCCTCTCGTGGGACGACATCGACTTCGACGTCATCCACGGCCCCGTCGTCGACCCGATGATCAACGTCGCCATGGACGAAACCCTGGTCGAGGACGTGGCCGCGGGACGCCGGAAACCCTTCATGCGCCTGTGGGAATGGAACGGACCGCAGGTCGTCATCGGCTCCTTCCAGTCCTACCAGAACGAAATCCAGCAGGACGGGGTCGACCGCTACGGCATCACCGTGTCGCGACGCGTCACCGGCGGCGGTGCCATGTTCATGGAGCCCGGCAACTGCATCACCTACTCGCTCGTCATCCCTACCGCCCTCGTGGAGGGAATGAGCTTCGAGCAGGCCTACCCGTACCTGGATCAGTGGGTCATGGAGGTCCTCGACAAGCTGGGCATCAAGGCCACATACGTGCCGCTTAACGACATCGCCTCCGAGTTCGGCAAGATCGGCGGCGCCGCGCAGAAGCGCTGGGCGAACGGCTACATGGTCCACCACGTGACCATGGCCTACGACATCGACGCCATCAAGATGAACGAAGTCCTGCGCATCGGCATGGAGAAGATCCGCGACAAGGGCACCCGCAGCGCCGTCAAGCGCGTGGACCCCATGCGCTCCCAGACCGGCCTTCCCCGCGAGGAGATCCTCCAGGCGTTCTTCGACCACTTCAAGGAGAAGTACAACGCCACGGTCGGCACCATCACCGACGAAGACCTCGAGGTCGCACGCCAGCGCTGCGAGACGAAGTTCGCGCGCGAGGAGTGGGTGCACCGCATCCCCTGAGCGCCCCGTCGTCGTGGCTGCCCGCTCCGGTTTCGTCTCATTGACGAGGCCGGGGCGGGTTGTCGCGTTCCCGCGCGGCTGCGCGCGTGACAGCGTCCGAGAATCGGTGTCGGAGTAACATGGACCCATGTCGAGCGAAGCAATGCAGCCGAAACACGAAACCTTCAGGCTTTCCGAATTGCGTGACCTGGTGGCGACGGGACGCGTGCGGATCCCCGACTTTCAGCGCTCCTTCCGGTGGACGAACCAAGACGTCGTTGCCCTCTTTGATTCCTTGCATCGGGGGTATCCAATCGGGAACCTGCTCATGTGGAAACGTGAGGCCCCGGCGCAGCGGCTCACCGTTGGTTCCATCGATATCGACGCCCCTCAGCGCCCGGACGCACTATGGCTCGTCGACGGGCAGCAACGCGTGACGAGTATCGTCAACGCGATGGATGCCCGCAGCCAACGAGATGGTCGTTTTGCGGTTGGGTACGATCTGGAAAATGCCTGCGTTGTCTCAACTCTGGGGCGTCATTCTCGCGCCGTCATGCCGCTCTTTCGTCTCTTCGACTTTGAGAGCGCCTGGCAGTGGTTCGAGGAGAACACCGAATTCCAGGCGTTGCGCGGTCGATACCAGGAAGCCTTCAATACCTTTAACGCCGTGAGCGTTCCAGCGACTGTGATGGAAGGAGCGGACGAGGATAAGCTCCGCGTTATCTTTGATCGCATTAATCAGAGCGGTAAGAAGCTCAAGTCTTTCGAGGTGTTTGAAGCGCTCAACAGCTCCGCATCCGATGGACGTACTCTGCGCTCGGTTTCGGATGCCGTTGCCCGTTCAACGAACTTTGGGCTGATTTCGGAAGACCAGGTCTTGAATGTACTGAAAGCTCGTCGGCATCCAGACTACGTTCGCGATGTGCGCGATGAGTTTGGAGACGAGCGACGGAGGATCTGTGATTTTCCGGACGAAGATCGTGACACCGCATACGCCGAGACGGAACGCGTTCTGATGAAAGCGACGCGATTCCTCCAAGAGAATTGTTGTATTCCCCATGCAACGTTGCTGCCGTACGGGGCGATTCTGGTGGTGGTGTCGCGCTTCTTCGCGCTGTTCCCCGAGCCGAAGCGTCGCAATAAAGAGCTGCTTAAGCGCTGGGTGTGGCGGACGATTTACAAGACTATCGGTATGACTTTGAGCAGCGCGAGCGGACAAACCAGAGCGTTTCTGAAAGACGTGCGCCGCGGAGATGAATCCGGTTCCGTTCAGAGACTACTGGAGAGCGTCGGTGAGCGGGGGGCCTCGAAGCACGTCACGATTCCCGATGCGCGCATGAATCGCTCGGACGCTAAGGCATGCGTGTGTGCCATGTGGTCCTACTACGCTCGGGCGGACGACTATGCGGGTCAGGCGTCGATTGCTGTGTTTGATTCGCTCGTCGATGACTACGGTAGTGTGGCTGATCTCCTCGTGGAATACATGGGGCGTCGTTGGTTTGAAGGGACAGATGTCAGTCGATATTCGTCGCTCGCAAATAGAGTGTTGATGGTCAATGAGGAGGCTCTGCGGGACGAGGATGCGGCCCTGACCTTCATGACAGCCCACCGGAACATGCTCATGCTCCCCGAGGCGGTAGAGGAGCGCGAGTCTTCTGCCGATCCGGTGGAATTGGTTGATCGGCGTGAGGAACTGTTGTCCGCACGTGTGAACGAATTCTTCGAACTGATGATGGCGTGGGATTACGTGTCCTTTGCCCCAGTTGAATTGACGTGAAAGGAACACAGATGTCGCTCTATTCGCCCGACGTTGAGTTTCGTGTTCGCCTGCATGGCATCGACATTGGGACAATTTCGTGCTACTCGTCCAAGAGTTCGTTTCGGTTCTCCGATGAGTACTACTGGCGTGCGGATCGGCCTGTTCTTGGCTTCTGGTTCGAGAATGGGATGCGCCGTGAGGCGGGGGTGAAGGGGCGCTCTGTTCTTCCGCTGTGGTTTTCTAACCTCCTGCCTGAAGGCTTGCTTCGAACGATTGTGTGTGCTCAGCATGGACTCCGTGAGGAAGATGAACCCGGTATTCTCGCCGCGCTCGGTGACGATTTGCCGGGAGCCGTGACGGTATCACGTATTGGAGATCCCGTTCCGGGGCCAGCGGATGATGCCATGCAATCCAGTGATTCCACGTCGTTCTCAAAGGACTCACTGATTCGCGCATCTATTGCCGGCAACGTCCTGAAGTTTTCGATGAAGTCTCGCGATCAGCGCCTGACTTTGCCCGGCAGTGGTGAGTATGGAGACCGTATTGTCAAGCTGCCGCCGCCGGGTGAGTACGACGCTCTCGTTCACAATGAGTTCTACGTGATGTCACTCGCTAGGGCATGCGGCATTGAGGTTCCTGACTTTGATGTTGTGCATCGGGAGAACGTTGAGATTGCGCCCTCCGCTTGGGCGACAACTGAGGAACACGCATTCAGCATTGCGCGCTTCGACAGGAGCGATCAAGGCCGCGTCCATATGGAGGATTTCTGTCAGGCGGGTAATTTACCGGGATTTCAGCGGTCGAAATATCAGAGTTCGGTCGAGTACGTGATGAAGGTCGCGTATCGGAATTACGACTTGCTGTCGCTTGTTGAGTGTGTCCGGCGGACGGTGTTTAACATGTTGTGTGGCAATGATGACGCACATCTGAAGAATTGGAGCCTGGTATATCCGGACCGTCGCAATGGTGTTCTCTCGCCAGCCTATGACCTGGTGTGTACGGCCGTTTATTTTGATCGCCCCCAGGATATGGCGCTCAAGCTCAGTGGCAAAGAAATCTCTGCGGATATTTGTCTGGACGATTTCCGCCGTATCGCCGATATGTGTCATGTCGAGCGAGGCGTCATCGAAGAAGCTGTTCGCTCAATGATCGCCGCGTACGGCGAGGCACTGGACAAGGTCGAGGTGCCGACTCGCCTCACGAGCATCACCGTCAGGGGATGGGACATCGACCTGCGTCCCTGGCTCCGTGAGCGCTATCAACGCCTGTCGGTGTCTCTACTGTCCTAGCGTGGTTGGCGCGGCGTCCTCGGGAATCGTGCGCGGCTTGTCCGGGGTGTGGGGGACGAGGCCGGGGCGGGTTTTCGCTTAGAAGAGCTGGAGCGCGCGTACTCCGTGGATGACAAGCTCGACGCCGATGACGAGGATCAGGAAGCCCATGATGCGCACGATCGCGCCGACGCCGGTAGCTCCCAGCTTGTCGATCCAGGGCGTCGCGTAGCGCAGAAGCAGCGCGATGGCGGCAGCCGTGATGAGGATGCCCAGGACGATGCCGACGTGAAAACCGACGGCGGTGTTACGGGCGGCCAGCGCGATGACGACGCCGATTGAGCCGGGACCCGCGATGAGGGGCAAGGCCATGGGAGAGAAGGAGACGTCCGCCTTGGCTGTCGCGTGCTGAGCCTCCTCGTGGGTGGCGCGGCGCTTGTTTTCCAGCATCGAGAAACCCGAGTGAGCGACGACCAGGCCACCGGCGATTTGCAGGGAGGGCAGGTCGAAGCCGAAGAAACGCATGATGAGCGAGCCGCTGACAGCAAAAACCGTGAGGATCGCAAAGACATAGATGCCGGTCTTCCACGCCTGGGAGCGCACCGCCACCGGGTCGTCGGCGGCGGTCAGGCCCGCGAAGGCGGCGAGGCCTCCGATCGGGTTGGTGATCGGAGCGAGCGCCAGGATCGTCGCTGAGATTCCTGCGAGAACGGTCGTCATGGGGGCAATCCTACAGGGTGGTGTGTTGGCGCGAGTGAGCGGTCTGCTCAGACGCGGCGGGCCCCGAAAATGGCCGTTCCCAGGCGCACGATGGTCGCCCCTTCGGCGATGGCCCACTCGAGGTCCCGGCTCATGCCCATCGACAGCGCCAGCTCGGCCTCTTCGATGCTCAGGCGTACCGCCGCCTCGTCCCTGATGTCGCGCAGCTGCGCGTAGGCGGCGCGCACGTCGGCTTCGACGGGGGAGTTCAGGCCCACCGTCATGAAGCCCGCGAGCTGGAGGTGAGCCGAGGCTTCGACCGCATCGATAAGCTGCGCGACGTCGGCGGGCGCGCACCCGTGCTTGGTGGCCTCGCCCGACACGTTCACCTCGATGAAGACGGGGAAGGGGCCGGTGGCGCGCGCGTCGATCTTCGCAACCAAGGCGGGGGAGTCCAGCGACTCGATTGCATCCACGCAGGCCAGTGCGTGATTGATCTTGTTGGACTGGAGAGGACCGATCAGGTGGAGGCGGGCACCGGGCACCTCGCGGATCGCGTCCACCGTCGCGCGCGCCTCCTGTACTCGGTTGTGGCCCAGCAGGATCGGCAGCCCCGCCTCGGCGAGGGCAGTAGCGGCGGCGCGGCACTCGTCGGGTGTGCGTGTCTTGACCGCCAGCTCCAACGTCACGGAATCGGTGCGGCCACACGCGGAGGTGGCGCGGTCGATGCGGTCGCGGGCGGCATCGATGGCCTCGGGAATACTCATGGCCTCATGGTACGCGGGCGCGGCTTTCGGGGTTCAATCAGGGGCGTCTCAGGGCTGGCAGGGGCCTGCCCCGTGGCACACTAGAATGTTCGCGACACACGGAAAGGACAAACAAAAACAATGCGTACCCTGCTCAACATCATCTGGTTTTTCTTCGGAGGACTCCCGCTCTTCCTCGGATATGTGATGGCGGGCATCATCTCCTGCATTTTCATCGTGACGATCCCTGCGGGCGTGGCCTGCTTCCGCATCGCCGGTTACGTGCTGTGGCCTTTCGGCAAGCGCGTCGTCGACAAGCCGAACGCGGGTGCTGGCTCGGCCCTCATGAACATCGTGTGGTTCCTTGTCGCGGGCCTGTGGCTCGTCATCGGGCACATCACGACCGCTGCCGCACAGGCTGTCACGATCGTCGGCATCCCGCTGGCTATCGCCAACCTCAAGATGATTCCGATCACCTGCTTCCCCTTCGGCAAGGCCGTCATCGATGACCCGACTGCGTCCATCCTCTGACGCGTCCTACACTGGGGTCATGGCTCGTAAACACAGCAAGGACCACGGCGGTGGCCCCACCCGCGCCATCGAGGCGCTCACGGCGGCTGGCGTTGCTTTTACCATCCACGAGTACGAGCACGACCCGGCCGCCCGGGCGTTCGGTGAGGAAACAGTCGAGAAACTGGGCATCGACCCCACGCAGGCCTTCAAGACGCTCATGGTGCGCCTGGAACCCACCGGCGAGTTCGTCGTTGGCTGCGTGCCCGCCCTGGCTCACCTGTCCATGAAGCTGATCGCCAAAGCCGCCGGTGCCAAGAGCGCCGCCATGGCCGATCCGGCCGTCGCGCAGCGCCGCACCGGCTACGTCGTGGGCGGCATCAGCCCGCTCGGGCAGACGACCTCGCACCGGCTGTTCATTGATTCGGCGTGCCTGGACCACGAGACCATGATTGTCTCTGGCGGGCGCCGAGGCCTCAGCGTTGAGCTGAGTCCCCTGGATCTCGTCGAACTGACGAACGCGGAGGTCACGGACCTCGCGCAGGTCTGACCCCGGCCTCGTCCGGTTTCCGTCCGACCCCCGGACGGAGGGGGAATGCGGGGGCGAGCTGTCACGTTGTTTTACTCGGCGGAAAGCTGTATGCGTCAAAATAGGCACTGCGGTAGATTCGCCTGGTATCCACGGACCGCCGGCCCGTCCCGACACGAAAGTGCCCCGCATGACAGCTCACAAGCCCCTCGCCCTCACCGCCGCGACCATCGCTGCCGCCATGGCGCTCGCGGCCTGCTCGAGCGGTGCCTCCACCGATCCCAACACCATCGAGATCGGCTCGCTCTACGAACCCGTCAACCTCTCCAACATCGCAGGTGGCGGCCAGGGCGTCACCGAGGCGCTCAACGGTAATGTCTACGAGGGTCTGTTTTCCCTCGCCGACGACGGCACGATTCAGCCGCAGCTGGCCACCTCCTACGACGTGAGCGAGGATGGCCTGACCTACACCTTCCACCTGCGCGATGGCGTGACCTTCTCCGACGGCTCTTCCTTCGACGCGGCCGACGCCGTTCACTCGATCAACCGCGTCCTGGCCGACGACTCCCAGTCCGCGCGCAAGTCACAGCTGGCCGTCATCAACTCGGTCGAGGCCACCGATCCCCAGACGCTGACCGTGACGCTCTCGCAGCGCTCGATCTCCCTGCCCTACAACCTGTCCTACCTGTGGATGGTTCCCGAGGGCTTCGACTCGCAGACCGAGACCGACGGCACCGGCCCCTACACGCTGGACACGTGGACGAAGGGCTCGGCCCTCGCCCTCAAGGCCCGCGACGGCTACTGGGGTGAGTTCCCCAAGAACGACGCGGTCACCTTCCACTACTACACGGACGCAACCGCGATGACGAACGCCTTGAGCGCAGGCGACATCGATATCATTACCTCCCTGCAGTCCCCGGACGCGTTGGCCACCTTCCAGGGCAACTCCGACTTCGTCGTCTCCGAGGGCACCTCCACGACGAAGGAACTGCTCGCCTTCAACGACGCGCAGGCCCCCTTCAACGACGCGCGCGTGCGCCAGGCCATCTACTCGGCCATCGACCGCGAGAAGCTCCTCGAGTCCATCTGGGGCGACGCCGGACAGGTAATCGGTTCGATGGTTCCCCCGTCGGACCCGTGGTACGAGGACCTGACCTCCGTCAACCCCTACGATCCCGAGCGCTCGAAGGCACTGCTGGCCGAGGCCGGGGCTGAGGGACTTAGCTTCACGCTCGACACGCCCTCCTACGACCCGCACCCCACGGTCGCAGAGTTCGTCAAGTCCGAGCTGGCCAAGGTGGGCGTGACCGTCACGATCAACACGATCACCGCCGACGAGTGGTACTCGAAGGTCTACAAGGAGCACGACTTCCAGGCGACCCTCCAGGAGCACGTCAACACGCGTGACGTCGTGTGGTACGGCAACCCGACGTTCTACTGGGGTTACAACAACGAGGCCGTGACCGCTCTCATCGACGAGGCCGAGCAGGCCTCCACCGAGGACGAGCAGACCGAGAAGCTGCGCGCCGCTAACGAGCAGATCGCAGCGGATGCGGCCAGCGCCTGGCTCTACCTCTACCCGCAGATCGTCGTCGCGCGTTCCAACGTGTCGGGCTACGGCGTGAACGGCCTGAATTCGCAGTTTGTCGTCTCGGGCATCTCCAAGAACTGATGACTCGGTACCTGCTGCGGCGCACCGGGCTGCTGATCCTCACCGGATCGGCAGCCCTCGTGGCGATTTTCGTTCTCCTGCGTCTCCTGCCGGGTGATCCGGCGAATGCGCTTGTGTCGGGCACGGCCACACCCGAGCAGATTGAGGCGGCCCGCCGCCAGGTGGGTTCGGACCTGCCGTGGTGGAGCCAGTTTGGTGAGTGGGCCTCGTCGCTGCTGCGCGGCGACCTGGGTACCTCGTTCACGTCGGGTTTGAGTGTGAACGATCAGATTGTGTCGCGCATGGCGGTGACGCTGCCGCTAACCCTGGCGGCCTTCGGGATTTCGCTGATCCTGGCGATTGTGCTGGGGTATGTGGCGGCGCGGGCGCGCCGCTCGTGGGCGGGAACGGTGATCTCCGCTCTCGCGCAGCTGGGTATCGCCGTGCCCGTGTTCTGGATCGGCATGCTGTTGGTTCTTGCCTTCGCGGTGAATCTGCACTGGCTGCCCGCCTCGGGGTTCCCGGCGCGCGGGTGGACGAACGCCGCGCAGGCGGTGCGTGCCCTCGTCCTGCCGACGCTGACGGTCGTCTTAGTGTCCACGGCCTCCCTGACGCGCTACACGCGCAGCGCCGCCCTGGACGTGCTCGACGCGCCCTTCCTGCAGTTCGCGCGATCCCTGGGTGAGTCGCGTGGCGAGGCGATGGTGCGCCACGGCCTGCGCGTCGCCTCGATCCCGGTCATCTCCATCGCCGGCATTGAGCTGGCGACCACGTTCATCGGCGCGGTCGTTGTCGAGCAGGTGTTCGCCCTACCGGGCCTCGGCTCGATGCTGACGACGGCTATCGCCCAGCACGACTACCCATCGATTCAGGGGGTTCTCCTCGTGTCGACAACCCTCGTCCTCGTCATCGGTTTCGCCGCGGACGTCCTGCAGCGCGTCATTGACCCGCGCCTGCGCTCGTCCCTGAGCGCGGGAGGCCGCCCGTGAACGCCCGCCGCATCCCGCTGTCTCTCGTCGTCGGTGCGCTCCTGGTGGGCGTACTCGCGCTCATCGCCCTCGTCTCGCTTGTGTGGCTTCCGTACCCGATTGAGGACACGAGCGGCGGTCGCCTCGAAGGTTTTTCTGCCGAACATCTCCTCGGCACGGACCGCCTGGGCCACGACCTGGCCTCGCGCATGATGGTGGGCGCGCGCATCGCGCTCATCGTCGGCCTCGGAGCCGTCGCTGTCGCCGCCCTCATCGGTGTGAGCGTCGGTCTGGTGATCGCGCTGGCCCGCCCGTGGGTGGACGACGTGGCCTCGGCCCTGCTCGACGTGCTCATCGCCTTCCCGACGCTGCTCCTCGCGATGCTCATCGTCGCGGGCTTCGGAGCCTCCCTGGTGACGGTGACCGTCGCGATCGGCGTGGCCGCCTCGGCCGTCGTCGCGCGCCTGACGCGCATCCTGGCTCGGCGCGTCCTCGCCGAGCAGTACGTGCTGGCCGCCCGCACCTCCGGCGTGTCCACGTGGGGGATCCTCACCCGCCACGTCCTGCCCAACATCTGGCCGACCCTGGCCACGAACCTGGCCGTCACCATGGGCGGTGCCGTCCTCGCCGAGGCCGGCCTGTCCTACCTGGGTCTGGGCGCACCCCCGCCGAACGCCTCCTGGGGCCGCCTCCTGCAAGACGCGCAGGCCACCTTCACGACGCAGCCCCTGGGCGCCATCGCCCCGGGAGTCGCGATCGTCGCCTTCGTCCTGGGAGCCAACCTCGCGGCCGACGGCCTGCGTTCCCTCATCGACCCCACCCAGGGAGGTGCCGCGTGAGCCTGTCCATCACCGACCTGAACGTGTGGATCGGGGACGCGCACATCCTGCGCGGCATCACCCTGGAGGTGCCCGACGGCCAACACGTCGGTATCATCGGGTCCTCCGGATCGGGCAAGTCCATGCTGTCCCTGGCGATTATGGGACTGCTGCCCGAAGGCGCGCGCGTGGAAGGCTCAATCCGCTGGGACGGCCGCGAGCTCGTGGGTGCCTCCGAGCGGGAGCTGCGCTCGCTGCGCGGCTCGCAGATCTCCATGATGTTCCAGGACCCCGCGACCTCCCTTGACCCGCTCATGCGGCTCGGCAAGCAGATCGCGCTGCCGCTGCGCCGCCACCGCGGTCTGCGAGGCGCCGCCCTGCGCGAGGCCATCGACCGTGCACTCGCCGAAGTCGCTCTGCCCGACCCCGCGCGCATCGCCCGGTCCTTCCCCTACGAGGTCTCGGGCGGCCAGCGTCAGCGCGTCGCCCTGGCCATGACGCTCGCTGCCTCGCCCTCCCTGCTCATCGCCGACGAGCCCACGACCGCGCTCGACGTCACCGTCCAGCGCACCGTCCTGGACCTGCTCGACGAGGTCACCCGCGAGCGAGGCGTGAGCCTCCTGTTCATCAGCCACGATCTGCCCGTCGTCGCACGCATGGCCGACCGCGTCATCGTTACGGACGCTGGCCGCATCACCGACGACGTGCCCGTCGAGGTCATCCGCACCGCGCCGGACACACTCTCCGACTCGGCGCGCTCCATCGCGTCTGCCGCGCGCGCACTCGACTCCGTGTTCGAGCGTATCGGCGCCGTCCGCCCCGACTCCCAGCCCGGCCGAGCACCCCACGAGGCGGGGGAGCGCGAGGGGGAGCCTGCCTCGTCGACCGACAACGAAGGGAACGCCCATGAGTGAGCCAATCCTGAGCGCCCGAGGCGTGTCCTTCCGCTACCCGGGCAGCGACGCTGGCCTGGACGACGTCAGCGTCGAGGTGCGTGCGGGCGAGTCCGTTGCCCTCGTCGGCGAATCGGGCAGTGGCAAGACGACGCTCGCCCGCGTGCTTCTCGGGTTTCTCGCGCCGAGCGCGGGCGAGGTGCTGCTGGACGGCGAGGCCGTCCGCGCCTCCTCGACAGCCTCGATGCGCACGCTGCGCCGCAGCGTCCAGACCGTCTTCCAGGACCCGTTCTCCTCCCTGGATCCGCGCATGACAATCGGCACGTCCATCGCCGAACCCCTGCACGCCCTGGGGGTTTCGCGCGGGGAGGAGGCTCGTGCCCGCGTGCGCGAGGTCCTCACCGACGTCGGCATCGACCCGGCGCGCGCGGGGGAGTACCCCGGCTCGTTCTCGGGCGGCCAGCGCCAGCGCATCGCGATCGCCCGCGCGCTCGCCCCCGCCCCGCGCGTCCTCATCGCCGACGAGCCGGTTTCCGCGCTCGACATGTCCACGCGCGCCTCCGTCATGGATCTGCTGGGGTCGATCACGCGCGAGCGGGGGCATGGCCCTCGTGCTCGTGTCCCACGACCTGGCGACTGTCGCCTCCACGTGCGATCAGATCGCCGTCATGCAGCAGGGCTGCATCGTCGAGGCCGGGGACACTCGGCAGATCATGTCCGCCCCGCGCGAGTCCTACACGCGCGCACTGATTGAGGCCGTGCCGCGTTTGTAGCGTCAAACGCTGGGTTTTACAGTGGAGAAGGAACGCGCAGCTCACGTGAGCGCGGAAAAACGAGGAGACTGTGATCGTGTCTGCAGATCTGCGGTACAACGAAGAAACTGAGGCGGCCATGCGCGAGGCTCGCGACATTGCTGCTGGGCGTCTCTCTGCGGCGCGCTATGGCTCTGCGGCGGAAGCGTTTGGGGAGAACGATGACAACCGACATGACTGAACTGAGCCGCCGCGGACGCGCCGTCTACTGGGTAGTTGCCGCCCTCGCGTGGGCGGGCGTTGCCGCCACCCTCATCATTACGGCTTTCGACGGATATGCGCCGCCCACCTACCATGAAGAGGGGCTCTTCGCGGGCGCCGCCCACGGCTGGGCGGGCGCGCCCGAGCGCCTTATCAACTGCCTGTCTACTTCACTGAGCTGTCCAACATCATGGTCGCGATCATCTCGACCCTCCTCGCGCGCCGAGGCCGCGTCGGAACATGGGGGAGGGCGACGCACCTGTGCGCCCTCATGATGATCACGGTGACCGCCATCGTTTATGCGACCCTGATTGGCCCCTACGAAACGCTGTCCGGCTTCGCGCTCGTCACCAACCCGCTACAGCACATCGTCGTCCCGGCCGCCTTCGTGGCCGCGGCCGCGCTCGTGGGGCCGCGCGGTGGCATTACGTGGGCGACGCTCGGGCGCGCTCTGCTGATCCCGGTGGCGTGGGTGGCGTACACGCTCGTGCGAGGCTCCTTCACGCACCAGTACCCTTACGGCTTCGTGAACGTGTGGCGTCTCGGCTACGCGCAGGTCGCGATCAACATCGTGGCGATCTTGATTGGCGCCCTGCTCTTCATGGCGCTATTCGCGGGCGCGGACTGGCTGATCCGTAAGGCCTCCCGGCGCTGACGGTCTGTGCATCTCGCGGACGCGGTCTCGTCCGAGGCCGCTAGAGTGAGGCTATGAGCAACGAACCCGGGCTTGTTCCTGAACTTACCGTCACCGATTACGAGGCATCGCGCCGTTTTTGGTGCGACCTCGTCGGTTTCCCTTCGCTACGAGCGGCCTGAGGAAGGATTCGGCTACCTTGTCCTGGGTAACGCGCACCTGATGCTCGACCAGATCGACCAAGGTAGGACGTGGGCGACAGGTCCCCTTGAGTTCCCCCTTGGCCGGGGTATCAACTTCGAGGTTCAGGTCGACAATCTGGACGGCACGTTGCAACGCATCACAGAGGCAGGATGGCCGATCTTCGTCGAACCCGAAGAGAAGTGGTACCGGGCGGGCGATGTAGAGATCGGCGTCCGGCAGTTCCTAGTCCAGGATCCCGACGGCTACCTGCTGCGCCTCCAGCAGGAAATCGGCGAGAGACCCGCTCTGCGAGGATAACTCAGACGGCGGGAACCACGACTCTCTGCGTCGCTCACACCCGACTCATCCGAGTTGCCACATCAACGAGGCCGCGGTGGCCCTGACGTCCCAGCGGTGCCCCTCGAAGGAAGGGAGGGGCTTACCTCGCCCCGACGGTGACCGTCGCCAGGGCAACCCGCCCAGCCTCGTCCGAGGCGGGCACGTCCACGAGGGCGACGATGCGCCAGTCCATGTCCTCCTCCGAGTCGAACAGGGTCTGCGTGGCCAGCCAGAACGTGCCCGCCGCAGCCTGATCCACCGCGTCCGCGATCGCCTCGATGCGTGCAGCTTGGGCGCGCTCGAAATCAGAGGAAGCCACACCGGGGGCCAGCTCCAGCACGTCCTCGCGGGTCGGGGCCTCGTTCAGGGAACAGAGCGACAGGGCGCGCGCACGCTGGTCGATGCCGATCCACTCGTGCTCCGCCCAGTAGCGCTCGAGCACAGCGTCCCACTCGTCCTCGCCCCACGGCGTGACCACCGGGGTGCGCGAGGCCTCGTCCAGGCGCGCCAAGGCCTCGACGTTGTCGCGGCTCATCGCTTCCACGCGCTCGAACAGGGCACCACGGATCGCGGTGCGGAACGCGTGACGGTTCGCGCTGAAGGGAACGGTCCCGTCCTCTCGTGCGCCAAACGCCAGTTCCGTGCCCTCCGTACCATCGCCCTCGGATGCGGGTAGGGCCTGGCCCGTGGACATGGCCTCCCACTCGTCCAGCAGTGAGGAGTCGACCGCGCGGATCAGGGCAGACAGCCACGCAATGATCGACCGTAGCTCGTCCGTCATCAGCTCGTCCGGCACGATCTGGCGCAGCGCGCGGTACGCGTCCGTCAGGTAGCGCAACACGATGCCCTCGGAGCGGCCCACGTCGTAGCGGCCCACGATCCCCGTGAACGTCAGCGCGTTCTCGATCATCTCGCGCACAACCGACTTCGGGGAAATCTCCTGATCTTCGATCCACGGGTTTGCGTGCAGGTACACCGCGAACGCGTCCCCCAGCAGATCGGCCAGCGGGCGCGGCCACGTCACCTCCTCCAGGGCGGCCATGCGCTCGTCATACTCCATGCCCTGCGCCTTCATCGCGGCCACGGCCTCGGCGCGCGCAGCCTTCTCCTGGGCGAACAGGAGTGGGCGCGGGTCCTCCAGGACCGACTCGATGACCGAGACGACGTCCAGGGCGAAGGTCGGGGACTCCGGATCCAACAGTTCGAGGGCCGCCAGCGCGAAGGGGGAGAGCGGCTGGTTGAGCGCGAAGTCATCCGGCAGGTCGGTGGCCGCGCGCAGGCGAGGCTCCCCGGAGACCGAGGCCTCGGCAGAGGACACGTGCTCGACGACGCCCGCCTGCTTCATCGACGTGTAGATTTCACCCAGGCGGCGCAGGTGCGGGTTGCGATCCGTGGGCGGATCGTCGTTGTTACGCGCCAGCCACACGAGGTGCTCGCCCGGGTCTCGCCCAGCCGCGGGTGCCCCGGCCAGCACGTTGAGGACCATCGCGTGCGTCATCTCAAAACGGCTCGTGAGCTGCTCAGGGGCGGCGTCCACCAGGCGCTCGAACGTCGAGCGCGTCCACGAGATCTCGCCCGCGCCCGGACCCTTGCGCTTCTTCGCGGACTTCTTCGCGGCGCGCTTGGCCTCGCGTGCGTCGCGTGCGGCCTCCTGAGCGGCGCTCAGTCGTGCGCGCTCGCGGGCGGCGTCGACCTCGTGCTCGGGTGCCAGGACGCGCACGAAACCGACCGTGTCGAAGCCGGCGCGGCCCGCGCGGCCCGCGATCTGGTGGAACTCGCGCGCGCTCACGTGGCGCATGCGCCGACCGTCGTACTTGACGAGCGACGTCATCAGCACCGTGCGAATCGGCACGTTGATGCCCACCCCCAGCGTGTCCGTGCCGCACACGATCGGCAGCAGGCCCGCCTGCGTGAGGCGCTCGACGAGGCGACGGTAGCGCGGCAGCATGCCCGCGTGGTGCACGCCGATGCCCTGCGCGAGCAGCGACTTGAGGGTCTGCCCGAAGCCCTTTGTAAACGACACGCCCGCCAGCTGCGCGGCGATCGCCTTCTTCTGCTCGGGCGAAATCAGCGAGGAACGGTCAAAGGACTGCGCGGTCGCCACGGCGTCGCGCTGGGAGAAGTGCACGATGTAGACGGGCCAACGGCCCTCGCCCAGCAGTCGCTCGACCGTGTCGGGCAGGCGGTCCACGACGTACTCGAACTCGAGGGGCACGGGACGTTCCGCGTCGTCGATGAGGGACACGTCGCGCCCGGTGCGTTCCTTCCACGCGCGCTCGAAACGCGTCGTGTCGCCCAGCGTCGCGCTCATCGCGACCACCTGCGGGGTCCTCAGCTCCAGGAGCGGCACCTGCCACGCCCAGCCGCGCTGGCGATCCCCGTAGAAGTGGAACTCGTCCATGACGATCATGTCCGCGTCCAGCGTGGGCCCCTCGCGCAGCGACTGATTCGCCAGGATCTCGGCCGTGCAGCAGATGATGGGCGCGTCGGCGTTGAGAGACACGTCGCCGGTCACCATGCCGACGTTGTCCGCGCCGAACAGGGACACCAGGTCAAAAAACTTCTCCGACACCAGGGCCTTGAGCGGCGCCGTGTAGTACGAGCGGCCCCCATGCGCCATCGACGTGAAGTGCGCGGCGAGCGCGATCATTGACTTACCCGAACCCGTGGGGGTTGCCGCGATGACGTGGTTGCCCGCCAGGATCTCCACCAGGGCCTCCTCCTGATGGGGGTAGAGCGGACGCCCGGTGCTCTCGGCCCAGGATGTGAAGGCCTCGTACAGGGCGTCGTCGTCGCCCAGCCGCCCCTCGTCCTCCAGGTCGTCCAGGATCTCGTTCAAAGTCGCGCTCATACCCCCATTGTCCCAGACCCCGCCCTCGTCTGCGTCCCCGCACCGCCGGGCCCTTCCCGCAGCTCATCGACGAGGCCGGGGCCGGTCAGACGGACGCGCGCGGGTGGGCGCACGGCGAGACGTCGCCTGCCGGGCGCGAAGCCCTGTGGCAAGATGAACGGGTCCCATACAACGCGCGGGCGCGTCCCGCGAAGTGCGCGAGGCCCCGCGACGCAACCACGGCCTCGTCGATAGACACCCCGGGAGGTTCCTGTGGAACAATTCGCCCTGCTTGAAAAGGCCATCGCCGACTGGATCACGTTGAACGTGACGATTTACGTCCTGATCGGGGTGGGCCTGTTCCTGACGGCCCGTTCCCTTTTCGTGCAGGTGCGCCTCTTCCCGGAGATGATCCGCACCGTCCTGGGGTCGCGCAAAGGTGCCGACGGCGGCATTTCCTCCTTCCAGGCTTTCGCGATTTCGCTGGCCGCGCGCGTGGGCATTGGCAACGTGTTCGGTGTGGCCGCCGCCCTCCTCATGGGTGGTCCCGGCGCGATCTTCTGGATGTGGGTCGTTGCCCTGGTCGGCATGGGCACCGCATTCTTCGAGGCGACGCTCGCCCAGATCTTCAAGGTGAAGCACTCCGATGGCTCCTTCCGCGGCGGCCCCGCCTACTACATGAAGCGCGGCATGAAAAACCGCGTACTGGCCAATATCTTCGCCGTCATCACCGTCGTGACCTGCGGTATCGTCATCACCTCCGTGCAGTCCAACGCCATCGCAGGCACGCTGACCAGCGCCTTCGGCGAGGCCGCTAAGCAGCCCCTCCAGGGAGCCGGTGGCTTCTCGGCCGCGCAGCTGACGATCGCTGGCCTGATCTTCGTCTTCTCCGCGATGGTCATCTTCGGCGGCATCCGCACCGTCGCGCGCGTCACTGAGTGGATGGCCCCGATCATGGCAACGATCTACGTCATCATGGTCGCGATCATCTGCCTGATGAACCTCTCACAGTTCGGCAGCGTGCTCGGCCAGATCTTCACCTCCGCCTTCTCCGCCCAGGCGACGGTCGGTGGCCTGGGCGGCGGCATCGTCGCCGCGATGATCAATGGCACCAAGCGCGGCCTCTTCTCCAACGAGGCCGGCCAGGGTACCGCTCCCAACGCCGCCGCGACCGCGACCGTGTCGCACCCGGTGTGCCAGGGCCTCATCCAGTCCCTGGGCGTCTTCATCGACACCATCGTCGTGTGCACCGCGACCGCCTTCGTCATCCTGCTCGCGGGTCCCGAGGTGTGGGGAGGCGACGGCGTGGATCCCTCGAACCTGACGACCCTGGCTGTCGCCAACGAGCTGGGTGCCTGGACGATCGTGCCCATGGCGATCCTGATCTTTGTCCTGGCCTACTCCTCGGTGATCGCGGCCTACGTCTACTCCGACACGAACATGTCCTTCGTGTTTGGTGACGCGCCCTGGGCGACCTGGACCGTGCGCGTCGTGTGTGTCGTGTCGGCCACGGTCGGCGCGCTGCTGAGCCTGGACGTCGTGTGGAATGCCGTCGACATCGCGATGGCGGTCATGACGATCACCAACTTGGTCGCCCTCATCTTCCTGTCGCGTTGGGTCGTTGGCGCGCTCAAGGACTACCAAGCGCAGCGCAAGGCTGGCATCGAGGATCCCGTCTTCGTCGGCCACAACAACCCGCTCCTGCCGCGCGATGTCCCGGGTAATGTCTGGAAGCGCCCCAAGAACAAGAAGCACTGACAGAGAGAAAATCGGGTCCGCGGGGCACACTTTGTGCCTCACGCACCTCACGCCTCTCCGAGTCCGGCACGCCCCTCGCGTGCCGGACTCGCGTCGTTCCCGCCTCCGTTCCTCGGCCTCGTCTACCTCCTATCCTCGCCGAGGCCTCGAAACCGTCGGCGCTTCACCCGACGCTGGGCTGCTCGCGGGTTAGGCTACTGCCATGAGAATCGCACGTTTTTCCGATGGAACGAACCCGGTCTATGGTGCTCTCGAGGAGGGATCGAAGCGGATTGTCGGCCTCAAGGGCGACCCGCTGTTCTCGCCGGTGGAGCCTTCCGGCCAGATCTACGAGCTGGACGAGGTCCGGCTGCTCTCCCCGGTGATCCCGCGCTCGAAGGTCGTGGGCATCGGCAACAACTACTCGGATACGCCGATTCCGGCCGACGAACGTCCCGAGCCGCCGATGTTCCTGAAGGCCAACACCTCGGTGATCGGACCCGACGACCCGATTGCGATCCCCGCGTGGTCGGATGACGTGGCTTTCGAGGGCGAACTCGCCATCGTCATCAAGTCCCTGGCCAAGGACGTGAGTGCCTCGGACGCGCCTCAGGTGATTCTCGGCTACACGGTCGCCAACGACGTCACCGCCCGCGACGCGATGACGGGCGGGCCCTGGGCGCGCGGCAAGTCCTTCGACACCTCCTGCCCGCTGGGTCCGTGGATCACGGTCGATCCCACCCTCGACGTCACGAACCTGGCGATCCGCTCCTACCTGAATGGGGAGAAGGCGCAGGACAGCTCGACCGCGCACATGATCTGGAACCCCTTCGAGCTGGTTTCCTACGTGTCCCACCAGATGACGCTGCTGCCCGGCGACGTCATCGTGACGGGTGCCCCCGCGGGCTGCGGGCGCGTGGATGCGGGCGACCGCGTGGAGATTGAGATTGAGGGGATTGGGAGCCTGATGAATCCCGTCGTCCGAGCATGAACGTGTGACCTGTGTGATAGGATTACGTCGTTCTGACAATATCTCCGTCACATAGGAGCACACCGTGAGCGAACCGCAGTCATCGGGCGCGCTGGCCGTCGAAATGGCCGGCCTGGACGTCATTCCAGAATCCGATCGCAAGGGAAAACCCTCCGACCTATTCATGCCGTGGTTCGCGGCGAATATCTCGGTCCTGGGTATCTCGTGGGGATCGTGGGTCCTCGGCTTCGGGCTCTCCCTCGCGCAGGCCATCGTCGTGTCCCTCGTGGGCGTGACCCTGTCCTTCCTGGTCTGCGGCTTCATCGCGATTGCGGGCAAGCGTGGTTCCGCGCCGACCCTCGTGCTGTCGCGTGCTGCCTTCGGCTTCAACGGCAACCGCGTGTCTGCCGCGATCTCGTGGATCCTGACGGTGGGCTGGGAGACCTTCCTGGCGATCATGGCCGTCCAGGCCACGGCCACGGTCATGGGGGCGCTGGGCTTTACGAATCACGTCGTCGCTCAGATCCTTGCCCTGATCCTCGTCGTCGTTCTGGCGGCCGGCTCGGGCATCCTCGGTTTCGAGGCGATCATGAAGGTCCAGACGTGGATCACGTGGGCCACTGCGGCCCTGACGATCATCTACCTGGTTCTGGTCGCTCCGACGATCGACTTCGCGGTCCTCTCCTCGCGCCCCGCGGCACCCCTGACCGCGGTGCTCGGAGCGGGCTGTATGCTCCTCGTGGGTTTTGGCTTCGGCTGGATTAACGCGGCTGCCGATTACTCGCGCTACCTGCCGCGCGAGGCCTCGACGAAGGGCGTGGTTGGGTGGACGACGGTGGGTGCGGCGCTGCCCACGGTCATCCTGGTCTTCTTCGGTATCCTCCTGGTCGGCTCGGCCGACGAATCCCTGTCCGAGGCCATCGGTGGCGACCCGATCGGCGCGCTTACCACGCTGCTGCCTACCTGGTTCCTCATTCCTTTCGCACTGGTCGCGATCCTGGGTCTGATTGGCGGCATCGTCATGGACATCTACTCCTCGGGCCTGTCGCTGCTGGCCACGGGTGTGCCCGTCTCGCGCCCGGTGGCCACCGCGATTGACGGCACGATCATGACGGTCGGGACAATCGTCGTCGTGTTCTTCGCGGATTCCTTCCTGACGCCCTTCACGGCGTTCCTGACGACCCTGGGTGTCGTCATCGCCGCGTGGGGCGGCGTCATGCTGGCGGACATCGCGCTGCGCCACAAGGACTACGACGAGCCTTCGCTCTTCACTCCCTCTGGCCGCTACGGCTCGGTGAACTGGGGTGCGGTCGCCTCCCTGGTCGTTGGTTCGCTGGTGGGCTGGGGCCTCGTCGTCAATGCGAGCGCCTCCTGGCTGTCTTGGCAGGGCTATCTCCTCGGCCCGCTGGGCGGTCGCGAGGGCGATTGGGCGGGCGCCAATATCGGTATTCTCCTGGCGATGGTCGTGGGCTTCGTCGGCTACTGGGTGACCAGCGCGGGCCGCGTGCACGCGCAGGAGAAGCTGGCCTCGCGCACGTACGCGCAGGGCGCGGAAGAAGGCGAGCAATGAGCGTCGATCCGCGTTTCACGCAGGCTCTCTTGGATGACGAGGCCGTGGCTGGCGGTCGCGTCCTCACTGACCTCGCGGGACGTCCCGATGCCCTCGTTGTGCTCGGCTCAGGCCTGGCCGATGCCCTCGACGAGGCCTGGGGAGCCCCCGCGGCCACCGTGCCCCTGGGCGAGATCCCCGGCGTCGTCACCCCGGTTGCGGACGGGCACGGCGGCGAGCTGCGCGCGTACGAGACGAGCGGGGGAGTAGTCCTCGTGGCCACGGGGCGCACGCACCTCTACGAGGGGCGGGGCGTCCGCCCCGTCACCGCCCTGGCCCGGGCGGCGGTGGCTGCCGGGATCAGCCGCGCGGTGCTCACGAACGCGAACGGCTGTCTGCGGCCTTGGAACCTCGGCGACGTCATGGCGATCACTGACCATGGGAACCTCAGCGGCACCTCGCCCTTCGACGGCCCGCTGTTCCTGGACGTGTCAACCGTGTGGGATGCCCAGATGACGGATGCGCTGCGCGGTGTGTGTCAGCGCGAGGGCGTCTACGCGATCCTGCGCGGCCCCGAGTATCAGACGATGGCTGAAACCCGGATCCTCGCGGGCCTTGGCGTTGACTGCGTGGGCATGTCGACCGTCATGGAAGCCCTCACCCTGCACGCCCTGGGCGTGCGCGTCGCCGGCATGTCGGTCGTTTCCGACCTGTCGTTCGCCGACGCGCCTACGGACCCGGCCGCCGTCGTTGAGGCAGCCTCTGCGGCCCGCCAGACCGTGGTCGCAGGCATCGAGGCGGCCCTGAAAGCCTGAGCGCACGCACAGAGACAAACGAGGCCGTGGCCGGGGGTGGATGTCCACCGTTCCCGGCCACGGCCTCGTGTTGTACGAAAAATCAATCAGAGCAGGGCGAGGACACGCTCCACGATCCGCGACGCGACGTCGGGGGCGCACGCCAGGTTGATGCGCGCCCACGAGGCGTAGTCGGTGCCCAGGGTGCGTCCCTCGTTGGCGGCGATGTGGGCGCGTTCGCGCAGCGTCGCGGCGGGGGAGAGGGGTCCCAGGTCGATGCCCTCGAAGCCCCACCAGGTCAGGTAGGTGCCCTCAGGGCGCACGAAGTCGATTGGGGTGTCCGCGAGAGCGTGCTCCACCAGGTCCACGTTCGAGCGGATCAGGTCCTTGACCTCGCGCTGCCAGGCATCGCCGTGCTCGTAGGCAGCGATGGTGCCGAGCGTGCCGATAACGTTGGCGTCGTGGCGCACGTCGGCGGCGAACACGTCCCAGCGCTCGCGCAGCGCCTCGTCGGGCAGGATGACCTGCGCGGAGGGAAGCCCTGCGATGTTCCAGCCCTTCGACGCGGCGGTCGCCGTCACCGTGTGGGAGGCAAACGAAGGGCCGAGGCTCGCGTAGGAGACGAAGGGAATCTGCTCGTCCAACACGAGGGGGGAGTGGATCTCGTCGGAGAACACGAGCGCGTCGTAGTCGGAGACCACGTCGTGCAGGGCGCGCAGCTCATCCTCGCGCAGGACGCGGCCGACCGGGTTCCACGGGTTACACAGGATGACGAGGCCAGCCCCGGCCTCGAGACCCGCGCGGATCCCCTCCAGGTCGAGCGCCCAGCCGTGCCCCCCGGCGCGCGTGCCGCGCAGCGAGGGGACCTCGATGACGGGGTGGTCGAACTTGCCCGGAATCGTCAGGAAGGGCATGTAGGCGGGCGTCGGTACGATGATCGGTGCTCCCGGGCGCACCAGGTGATCAATCGTTGCCTCGAGCGCGGGCAGGACCGAGGCAATGAGGCGCACCTGCGAGGCGTCCACGTCCCAGCCGAAGCGACGCTTCTGGAACTCCGCAGTCGCGCCCGCGATGCGAGGCTCCAGCCAGGTCGGCTGGTAGCCCAGCAGACCGTCGTCAATCGCGCCCTTCATCGCATCGGCGACCTCCGGGGCTGTCCCGAAGTCCATCTCCGCGATCCACGCGCCAATCGTCGGCTCACCGCTCGCGGTCGTGATGCCCGTCCATTTCAGCGAGCCGGTGCGGTAGAGGTGGGAGTCGGAAAAGAGTCGAACGGACACGGTGTCCTCCTGGATGAGTCGGTGGATACGGCGCGCGCCGATCCCGGTAAAGCAACCATGGTATACGCGGTCCCACCTCGCGTCGCAGCGCACCCGCCCATCAAGCAAATGCAACAGCGCCTCTGGAGTAGGATGGGGGAATCATGAGTGAAACAACTGCCACCGGTGCCGACGTTCGCGTCCGCTTCTGCCCCTCGCCCACTGGAACCCCTCACGTCGGCATGGTCCGCACGTGCCTGTTTAACTGGGCCTACGCCCGCCACACGGGAGGAACCTTCGTCTTCCGTATCGAAGACACGGATGCCGCCCGCGACTCCCAGGAGTCCTTCGATCAGATCATCGAGTCCCTGCAGTGGCTGGGCCTCGACTGGGACGAGGGCGTCGGTAAGGGCGGCCCGCACGGCCCCTACCGCCAGAGTGAACGCATGGACATCTACCGTGACGTGGCCGCGCGCCTGCTTGAGGCCGGTTACGCCTACGAGTCCTACTCGACCCCCGAGGAGATCGAGGAGCGTCACCGCGCCAAGGGTGAGGACCCCAAGCTCGGTTACGACGGCTTTGATCGCGACCTGACGGAGGAGCAGGTCGCTGCATACCGCGCCGAGGGCCGCAAGCCGGTCCTGCGCCTGCGCATGCCCGACGAGGACATCACGTTCACGGACCTGATCCGCGGCGAGATCACCTTCAAGGCTGGCTCGGTGCCGGACTACGTCATCGTGCGCGCCAACGGCCACCCGCTCTACACGCTGGTGAACCCGATTGACGACGCGCTCATGGAGATCACTCACGTGCTGCGCGGCGAGGACCTGCTGTCTTCGACGCCTCGCCAGATCGTCCTGTACCGCGCGCTCGAGGCCATTGGCGTCGCGAAGTTCATGCCGCGCTTCGGTCACCTGCCCTACGTCATGGGCGAGGGTAACAAGAAGCTGTCCAAGCGTGACCCCGAGTCGAACCTGCTGCTCCACAAGGCAGCCGGCATGATCCCCGAGGGTCTCAACAACTACCTGGCCCTCCTGGGCTGGTCGATCGCCCCGGATCGCGACATTTTCTCCATGGAGGAGATGGCTCAGGCCTTTGACATCTCGGACGTGAACCCGAACCCGGCGCGCTTCGACCAGAAGAAGGCCATCGCCATCAACGCCGAGCACATTCGCTTGCTGGACGGCGAGGATTTCCGGGCTCGCCTGGTGCCCTTCCTGCATCGTGACGAGCTGGTGTCGGCCGACTCCTTCGAGGCGCTCAACGATCGTGAGCGCGAGATCCTCGCCGAGGCCGCCCCGCTCGTTCAGACACGCATCCAGGTCCTCGGTGAGGCCTCCGGTATGCTCGGCTTCCTTTTCGTCGCCGACGACGCGCTGGAGATGGATGAGAAGGCCGTCTCTAAGCTCAAGGACAACGCAGTGGAGGTTCTGGACGCCGCCATCGAAACCGTCGAGGGCCTGACCAAGTTCACGACCGCTTCCCTCGAGGAATCGCTGCGTGCTCGCATCGTCGACGAGATGGGCGTCAAGCCCCGCCTGGCTTTCGGGCCGCTGCGCGTCGCCGTGACCGGTCGCCAGGTCTCCCCGCCGCTGTTCGAGTCCATGGAGATCCTGGGGCGCGACTCTTCGCTGGTCCGCCTGCGCGCCCTGCGCGCCTCCCTGGCCTGAGAGCGTTGCTCGGCCCCGGCCTCGTCGCCTGTTCATGGGACGAGGCCGGGGCATCGTCATGTGCGCACGCGTCGTTCGGCGTCGTATGGGCTCGTTGTGGCAGCGGGCCTCTCGGAGGTTGGCCCCTCTTCCGCACGTGAACCCGCTAATCGGAGTGTGGGCGTGGTCGCCCACGTGCGGAACAGGGGGTTTACGTGCGGAACGGGGTAGCCCAACCCTGCAGTACGACCCGCCCTACCACCCGATTTATGAGAGTGACCGTTGCCACTGGCTTTCGATTTGGCATGCGAGCGAGGCTCCGCTAAAGTTATCTCCTGTCGCCAGCGACGCGAGAGCGAAGCGGGTGATACCCAATGGGGTATGGTGTAATTGGCAACACAGCTGATTCTGGTTCAGCCATTCTAGGTTCGAGTCCTGGTACCCCAGCGATCTGAAACGTCAGTTTCAGTCGAGGCCCCCATCGTCTAGCGGCCTAGGACGACGCCCTCTCACGGCGTTAACACCGGTTCAAATCCGGTTGGGGGTACGGTTCATAACTGAATCGAGGCCCCCATCGTCTAGCGGCCTAGGACGACGCCCTCTCACGGCGTTAACACCGGTTCAAATCCGGTTGGGGGTACCACGGACCTCGTCACCGTTGCGGTGGCGAGGTTTTTGTTTACCGCGATGCCGCGGTTTTTCTTGTGCTTTGCAGAAAACTTTGCTCACTGTTACACAGTGTCTAACCTTGTAACCAGCCCCCGTAGGGGGGATCGTTTTGGACGAGGGAGTCTTTCGTGACAGACCGACACAACAGGACGCTGCTGCGTCGAGCCCTGGGCGTAGGCGCTGCGCTTGCGCTGATGGGGGGCGCGCTCCCGGCAGCCTGGGCTGAGCCAGGGGAGGAGGCAACAAATCAGGACGCGGGTGCGGAGACCGTCGACACGGAAGGTGCGGCCGGCGGTGACGACCTCCTGGTGACAATCCCCGGTAACCATAATAAGGCGATGGGGTGCGACGCCGACTGGGCTCCCGACTGCGCTAAGGCCGCCTTGACGCGCGACGCGACGGGCGTCTACACCGCGACATTCACTCTGCCCGCGGGTGACTACGAGTACAAGGTCGCCGAGGGCGGCTCGTGGGATGCCTCCTACGGCCAAGGGGGAGCAGCCGGGGGAGCGAACATCGCCTACTCTCTGAAGGAAGAGACTGCGGTCACCTTCTACTACAACCACGCGACTCACCGCGTGTGGAATAACGTCTCCGACCAGATGGTGACGCTTCCGGGTTCCTTCCAAAAGGACCTGGGTTGCGCCGACAACTGGAAGCCTGAATGCCTGGCCCCGCTCATGGAGCCTGTGGGCGGGGGTACCTACACCTACGAGACGAGGGCACTGCCTGAGGGCACGTACGAGCTGAAGGTTGCTGTCGGCGGCTCGTGGGATGAGAACTACGGGCAAGATGGTGCCGCCGGTGGTGCTAACTACCAGTTTGCGACGAAGGCGAACAAGCTCGTGACATTCACCTACGATTCCGCGACCCACAAGCTGGACATCGCCTCCGCTGACGTTCCCGTTGTCGGCGTCGGCGAGCAGCGCGCTTACTGGGTCAATGCCACAACCCTGGCGTGGCCGACCTCGCTGCTGCCCCAGGGAGTCACGCGTGCCCAGGTTCTTGACGGCTCCGCGAAGCTGAGTTACGAGCTGGTCACCGCGCCCGAGGGGGGTGCTGCTCTGACGGACGGTGCTATCACCGGAGCGACCCTCACGCCGCTGACCGTCGCCGGCGACCTGCCCGCGGACGTCACGATGGCTCACCCGAACCTCAACGGCTATATCGCCCTGAAGGCCCCCTTCGACGAGGCCGGGGCGGGCGAGGCGCTCACCGGACAGGTGATGCTCGCGCAGAAGTCCGGCGAGACTGTGAATGCCTTCACGGGCGTGCAGATCGCCCCTGCGCTCGACTCCATCTATGCCCCCAAGGCCGCCCAGGCCTCGTACGGCGTGGGATGGAACGACGCGGGCAAGCCGACCTTCGCCCTGTGGGCCCCCACCGCCAAGGACGTGACCCTGCTGTCGTGGAACACGCGTACTCCGCGCGGCGCTGACCCCGAGGTGTCGGGCGCGCCCGTGCGGACCGCGGCGACGCGCACCGACGACGGACGCTGGAGCGTCGACAATGCCGACGGTGCCATCACCGAAGGGGCCCAGTACCTGTGGGAGGTGCGCGTCTACGTGCCCTCCACCGGTGCCGTGGAGACTAATCAGGTGACCGACCCCTACTCGGTGGGCCTGACCGCGAATTCGACGCGCTCGGTTGCCGTCAACATGGATAACCCTGCAATCGCCCCCTACGGTTGGAAGAGCACCAAAGCCCCCGTTATCGAGGACGACGCACAGCGCTCCATCTACGAGCTGCACGTGCGTGACTTCTCGGCGGCCGACAAGTCTGTCCCCGAGGACATGCGCGGCACCTACATGGCGTTTACGCAGTACCAGTCCAACGGCATGCGCCACCTGACGGAGCTGGCATCTGCGGGCATGAATACGGTGCACCTCCTGCCGACCTTCGATATTGCGACGATTCCTGAGAAGCGCTCCGAGCAGCTGGTCCCTGCGATCCCGAAGGACGCTGGCCCTGCGGATGAGGCTCAACAGGCGGCGGTGTCCGCTGTGGCTGATCAGGACGCCTACAACTGGGGGTACGACCCGCTGCACTGGATGGCCCCCGAGGGATCGTACGCGACCGTGTGGCACCAGAATGGCGGCGCGCGCATCCGCGAGTTCCGTTCCATGGTCGGCGGTCTGCACTACATCGGTATGCAGGTCGTCCTCGACCAGGTCTACAACCACACGCCGGCCGCAGGCCAAGATGCTCACTCGGTGCTCGACCGCGTCGTTCCGGGCTACTACCAGCGCCTGAGCGCCTCCGGTGAAGTCGAGACATCGACGTGTTGTTCGAACGTTGCTACCGAGAATGTCATGAGTGAACGCCTCATGATCGACTCGATGATTCACTGGGCGAAGTACTACCACGTCGACGGCTTCCGCTTCGACCTGATGGGTCACCACCCGGCCGAAGAGATGAAGCGTGCCAAGGAGGCCCTCTCGCAGCTCACCCTCGAGAAGGACGGCGTGGACGGATCGCGACTCTACATCTACGGCGAGGGCTGGAACTTCGGTGAGGTCGCGAACAACGCGCTGTTCACGCAGGCCACGCAGGGCCAGCTGGACGGCACCGGCATCGGCGCGTTCAACGACCGTCTGCGCGATGCGGTCCACGGCGGCGGTCCCTTCGATGACGACCACCGCGTCATGCAGGGCTTCGGTTCGGGCGCGTTCTCGGACTTCAACGGCCTCGATACCCGCTCCGACGCGGAGCGTCGCGCGGACTACCTGCATCGCGTGGACCTCGTGAAGCTGGGGCTTGCGGGCAACCTGAAGGACTACACGCTGACGACCTACGACGGTCAGACCGTGAAGGGGTCGCAGCTGGACTACAACGGTCAGGGTGCGGGGTTCGCGTCCCAGCCTGCGGAGAACGTCAACTACGTGGACGCCCACGACAATGAGACGCTCTTCGATCTGGTGACCTACAAGATGCCCGCGGACGCTCCGATGGAGCACCGCGTGCGCATGTCTCTGATCAGCCAGGCATCCGTGGCATTGGCTCAGTCGCCCTCGTTCTGGGCGTCGGGTACAGAGATGCTGCGCTCGAAGTCCTTGGATCGTGATTCCTTCAACTCCGGTGATCACTTCAACGCGATTGACTGGACGATGAAGGACAATGGCTTTGGCCGCGGCCTGCCCGTCAAGTCGAAGAACGGCGCGGCCTGGGACCATATGCGTCCCCTGCTGGAGAATCCCGATCTGAAGCCGGCCCCGGAGCAGATCGACGCCTCCTCGGAGATCGCGATGGACTTCCTGCGCGTGCGTTCGTCTTCGCGTCTGTTCACGCTGGGCAGTGCTGAGCTCATCAACCAGAAGGTGACCTTCCCGAACTCTGGCCCCGAGGCCGTGGATGGGACGATCATGATGCTCATCAACGACGAGGCCGGGGCTGGGACGGACGTTGATCCGGCCCTTGACGGTGCGCTCGTCGTGTTTAACGCGACGGACAAGCAGCTGACGCAGCGCGTCGACGGCCTGGCCGGTCGTGTCTTTAAGCTGCATGACGCTCAGGCCACGGGCGCTGACTCCATCGTCAAGGAGGCATCCTTCTCGGCGAAGACTGGTGTCGTCACGGTCCCCGCACGCACGGTCGCTGTCTTCACGCAGGCAGCGGGGGAGCGGGTTGAACCTGGTCCCATCACCGAGGACGGCACGTGGATGCGCGCGGCTGACGGGCGCTGGTGGCTGAGCTACCCGGACGGCACGTTCCCTGCGAATGAGCGCGTTCAGTTGGGCGGTGAGACCTACGCCTTCGACGCAGCCGGTTGGATGAAGACCGGCTGGGACAAGGAAGAGGGCCTGTGGCGCTACTACGCTCCCGAGGGGCCGATGGCGACCGGCTGGACCGCGACGGGCGGCTCCTGGTATTACCTGGATCCGGAGACGGGGGTCATGGCCATCGGCTGGCTTGATGACGACGGAACCTGGTACTACCTGAGTGGTTCTGGCGAGATGGCGACCGGCTGGCAGCACCTGGGTGATATCTGGTATTACCTGCACGGCAGTGGCGCGATGGCGACCGGCTGGCTGAAGCTGGGCGGCACCTGGTACTTCTTGACGGGTGATGGCCATATGGCGTCCGGCTGGGTCAAGGATGGCGAGTCCTGGTTCTACTGCCAGCCCTCCGGGGCGATGGTGACGGGCCGCGTCGTCGTGGATGGCACCGCCTATACCTTTGACGCCAACGGGCGCCTCGTGCCCTGAGGTGCCAGCGGCGATACGCGGGCGGGCCGGGACGACTCAGTCGTCCCGGCCCGCCCGTTTGCGTTGTTCGCGGCTTTTGCCGCTCAGAGGTCGGCAGCGTCCTCGACGGTGGCGAGAAACTCGGAAAGCCTGTTGGCGGCGGCCATCACAGATGGGCCGTGCTGGCGGCCCGGCTGGCGGCCCATGCGCTCGATGGGGCCGGAGATCGACAGGGCAGCCAGGACTCGACCCGACGGCCCGCGCACGGGTGCGGAGACAGAGGCGACGCCGGGTTCGCGCTCGCCCACGGACTGCGCCCAGCCGCGTCGGCGTACCTCGGAGAGCATGGTTGCGTTGAAGGAAGCGCCGTACAGGCCTCGGTGCAGGCGGTCGGGTTCTTCCCAGGCGAGCAGTACCTGGGCGGCAGATCCGGCGCTCATGGAGAGCGTGGCGCCCACGGGGATCGAGTCACGCAGGCCCATTTCGCGTTCGGAGGCCGCGACGCACACGCGGTAGTCGCCCTGGCGACGGAAGAGCTGGGAGGATTCCTTGGTGTGATCGCGTAGGGCTTGAAGGACAGGCATGGAAGCCTGGAGGAGGCGGTCTTCGCCAGCCGCGGAGGAGAGTTCCTGAAGGCGGGGACCCAGAATGAATCGGCCCTGCATGTCGCGGGCTACCATGCGGTGATATTCGAGGGCGACAGCCAGACGGTGAGCAGTCGGGCGTGCAAGCCCGGTACTGGTGACAAGTTGTGCGAGGGTTGCGGGTCCCGCTTCGAGAGCGCTGAGAACCAGCGCAGCTTTATCGAGAACGCCAACGCCACTGGATGTTTGCTCGTCCATACAACTATTTAATATCTCATTAATTGAGATGGCAAACTGCCGGATAGTGAAACAGGTCAAAGGAGTGTCCGAGACGTGAGATCGGGGCGGTTGACACGCGGTCAAAGCGCTTCGATTGGGTTCGAAGCATGACTGACACAGTGTCTCCAAAAGGGAGGCTAGAGGAGGAACAATGAGCGGAACGATGGCCGAAAAGGTGTGGCGCGACCACATCGTCTCCAAGGGTGAGAACGGCGCGCCCGACCTGCTGTACATCGACCTCCACCTGGTGCATGAGGTCACGAGTCCCCAGGCCTTCGAGGGCTTGCGCCTGGCCGGACGCAAGGTTCGCCGCCCCGATCTGACGATCGCGACGGAGGATCACAACACGCCGACCGTCAACATTGACCAGCCCATTGCAGACATCACGAGCCGCACGCAGATCGACACGCTGCGCAAGAATGCCGAGGAGTTCGGCGTGCGCCTGCACTCCCTGGGCGACGCCGATCAGGGCATCGTTCACGTCGTCGGCCCCCAGTTGGGCCTCACCCAGCCCGGCATGACGATCGTGTGCGGCGACTCCCACACCTCCACGCACGGTGCCTTCGGCGCACTGGCCTTCGGCATCGGCACCAGCCAGGTCGAGCACGTGCTCGCGACCCAGACCCTGCCGATGGCCCCCTTCAAGACCATGGCGATCACGGTCAACGGCTCCCTGCCCGCAGGCTCGACCGCGAAGGACATCATCCTCGCTGTCATCGCCAAGATCGGCACCGGCGGCGGCCAAGGCTACGTCCTGGAATACCGTGGGCAGGCGATCCGCGAGCTCTCCATGGAGGGCCGCATGACGATCTGCAACATGTCGATTGAGGCGGGTGCCCGCGCCGGCATGATCGCCCCCGACCAGACGACATTCGACTACATCAAGGGCCGCCCCCACGCCCCCGAGGGCGAAGACTGGGATCGCGCCGTTGAGTACTGGTCCTCCCTGGCCTCCGACGAGGACGCCGTTTTTGACGCCGAGGTCGTCCTCGAGGCCGCTGACATCGAGCCCTTCGTCACCTGGGGCACCAACCCCGGCCAGGGCGTTCCGCTGTCGGCCGCAGTCCCCAGCCCGGAAGACTTCACCGATGAGACCGCCCGCGCCGCCGCCGAGCGCGCCCTGGAGTACATGGATCTCAAGGCCGGCACCCCGATGCGCGAGATCGCCGTCAACACGGTCTTCATCGGCAGCTGCACGAACGGCCGCATCGAAGACCTGCGCGCCGCCGCCAGTGTCGTCAAGGGACGCCACAAGGCCGATGGTGTGCGCGTCATGGTCGTGCCCGGCTCCGCCCGCGTGCGCCTGCAGGCCGAGGCCGAGGGCCTCGACAAGATCTTCACGGACTTCGGTGCCGAATGGCGCAACGCCGGCTGCTCCATGTGCCTGGGTATGAACCCTGACACCATGAACGCGGGAGACCGCTCGGCCTCTACGTCCAACCGAAACTTCGAAGGCCGCCAGGGCAAGGGCAGCCGCACGCACCTGGTGTCCCCGCTCGTCGCGGCCGCCACCGCCGTGCGAGGCACCCTGTCCTCCCCGGCCGACCTCTGAGGCCCGCCCTCCGCCACCCGATCACGGGGGAGGGCCACGGCCTCGTCCCCCACGGAAGAAAAGACTGACGCACCATGGAAAAGTTCATTACCCACACCGGCGTCGGCGTCCCGCTGCGCCGCTCCAACGTCGACACCGACCAGATCATCCCCGCCGTTTACTTGAAGCGTGTCACCCGCACGGGCTTCGAGGATGCCCTCTTCGCCGCGTGGAGGAACGATCCCGAATTCGTCCTCAACCAGGACGCTTACAAGAACGGCTCCGTCCTCATCGCCGGACCCGATTTCGGCACCGGCTCCTCGCGTGAACACGCCGTGTGGGCGCTCAAGGACTACGGCTTCCGCGTCGTCCTAGCCCCCAAGTTCGCCGATATTTTCCGCGGCAACTCCGGTAAGCAGGGCCTGGTGACCGGCATCATCTCCCAGGAGGACTGCGAGTCCCTGTGGAAGCTCCTCGAGACCGAACCCGGCACCGAGGTCACCGTCTCCCTGGAGGACAAGACCTGGCGCGCCGGTGCGATCTCGGGCACCTTCCAGATCGACGACTACGTGCGCTGGACGCTCATGGAAGGGTTGGACGACATCGCCCTCACCCTGCGCCACGAGAAGGAGATCGAGACTTACGAGGCCGCGCGTCCCTCCTTCAAGCCGCGCACGCTGCCGGCGAAATTCTTACCAAAGCAAGAGGTTTTGTCCGCCCGCGACTGAACGCACTGCGCACACTGGCCCCTACCTAGCTAGAGTAGGGGCCAGTTACGTCATATTGAGGAGTTCCCCCATGCCATCCATTCTGCAAGTCGAAGGCGGTCATCCCCTCCACGGAGAGATCACCGTTCGCGGTGCCAAGAACTTCGTGCCGAAGGCCATGGTCGCGTCGCTGCTGGCCGACACCCCCCTCCGAGCTTTACAACGTCCCGCTCATCCGCGACACCGACGTCGTCTCGAATCTGCTGAGCTTGCACGGCGTCGAAATTGACTTTGATCAGGACCGCGGCACGCTGCGTATGGACACCTCCAACGTCAAGATCGCCTCGCGTTCGGATATCGATACGCTCGCGGGTGCCTCGCGTATCCCGATCCTGTTCTGCGGCCCGCTCCTGCACCAGCTGGGCGAGGCCTTCATCCCCGAGCTGGGCGGATGCGCGATCGGCGGTCGCCCCATCGACTTCCACCTCGATACGCTGCGCAAGTTCGGCGCAATCATTGATAAGCAGCCCGACGGCGTGCACACATCAAGCGACCCTCCACGGGCCTGCACGGTGCGATCATCGAGCTGCCCTTCCCGTCCGTCGGCGCGACCGAGCAGACCCTGCTGACGGCCGTGCGCAACGAGGGCATCACGACCCTGAAGGGCGCGGCCATCGAGCCTGAGATCCTTGACTTGATCAACGTCCTGCAGAAGATGGGCGCGATCATCTCCGTGGACACGGATCGCACCATCCGAATCGAGGGCGTGGCCAAGCTGACCGGCTACCGCCACACGGCCCTGCCGGACCGCATCGAGGCGGCTTCGTGGGGTGCGGCTGCCCTGGCCACCCGCGGTGACATCTACGTGCGTGGTGCCCATCAGCCCGACATGACGACGTTCCTCAACACCTTCCGCAAGGTGGGCGGTGCCTTCGATATTGACGCCGATGGCATCCGCTTCTACCACCCGGGTGAGCCGCTGCACTCGATCGCGCTTGAGACGGCCGTTCACCCTGGATTCATGACCGACTGGCAACAGCCCCTGGTAGTGGCGCTCACACAGGCCGAGGGTCTGTCCATCGTTCACGAGACCGTGTACGAGAACCGCTTCGGCTTTACCCAGGCGCTGCGCAAGATGGGCGCGAACATTCAGGTCTACCGCGAGTGCCTGGGCGGCACGCCCTGTCGCTTCGGCCAGAAGAACTACTATCACTCGGCGGTCATCTCGGGTCCGACTCCGCTGCACAGCGCGGATATCGTGGTCCCGGACCTGCGCGGTGGCTTCTCGCACCTGATCGCCGCGCTGACCGCGACGGGCACGTCCACCGTGTCCGGTATCGACGTGATTTCGCGCGGCTACGAGCACTTCACGCGCAAGCTCCACAAGCTGGATGCGCGCGTGCGCTACCTGGACGCCTGAGCACATGGCCGGGCGGGGAGTGCGTCGCAGCATTCTGTTGCTGGTCTCGTCGATGTCGGCGGGCGGGCGCAGCGTGCGCCTGGGGCCGCGTATCGTGCGGATTTTGCGCGGCGGCGGCTGGGAGGTCGCTGTTCGCCTGACGACGCCCGGGGACGACCCGGCGGCTCTCGCCGGCCAGGTAGCCGCCGACGCGATCGTGGCGGCTCTGGGCGGGGACGGCTACCTGAGTGCGGTCGCGCGCGGGTGCCACGAGTCCGGTGCCATCTTCGCGCCCATGCCGGGCGGGCGAGGTAACGATCTGTGCCGCGCGCTCGGTATCGGCACCGACCCCTTGGCGCGTGCTCGGGATCTGGCTCGTCTCGGCTTTGCGTCCGCCCCCTCGGGGAACGAGGCCGTGGCTGGGCGGGTCCGTCATGGCGCGGACTTGCTGGCGAAGCGTGTGCGCCCCCTGGACGGCATGTGGGTGCGCTCGCGCGACGGTGTGCGCCTGGCACTCGGCGTCGTGTCGGTGGGCCTGGACGCTCGCGCGAACATTTTGGCGAACGAGTCGTCGCTGACGTCGGGGCCGCTGGCCTACGGCTATGGCGCTTTCGCGGCCCTGGCCTCGCACGAACCCACTGAGATCATTGCGACGGTGGACGGCCGCGAACGTGACCTGAGCGGCTGGCTTGCCTCCGTGTCGAACTCGGGGCGTTTTGGTGGGGGTATCACGCTGGTGGAGTCGTCGGACATGAGCGACGGCATCCTCGAGGTGTGTCACGTGGGTCCGATGTCGGTCGCGCGTGCCCTGCCGATCTTGGCCCGTGTTGTGGGTGGTCGGGCGAAGAACCACCCGGCCATCGAGGTTGAGACCGCGCGCATGGTGTCTTTCGTGGCACCCGCCGGCATGATCGCGATGGCGGACGGGGATCGGGTTGCGTCGGTTCCTTTCACCGTGGACGTGGCTCCCGGCGTCGTTTCCGTCCTGGTCTGAGCTTGTCATCGCGTGCGGCGCGCCCACCGTGCGTGTGAGCTGCGCTCGATTGCTGCGTAAGACAGAGCACGGGTTTTGCGCTGTGGGGGAGTGGTCCCCCTAGAATGGGCCTATGAGTGCAGTTTCCGGCTTCTACGCCTTCGCGAAGGGCGTGCTGACGCCCATCATGACCCCCTGGGTGAAGTTCACCGTCACCGGCGAGGAGAACCTCCCCACGGAGGGTGGTTTCCTGTTGGTTTCCAACCACCTCTCGAACGTCGATCCCCTGTGCCTGTGCTGGTATTTCATGAAGCGCAACACCGCGGTGCGGTTCCTGGCGAAGAAGTCGATGTTTTCCGTCCCGGTGTTCGGCTGGATTATCAAGGGCATGGGCCTGATTCCCGTCAACCGTGATTCGAATCCCTCGGCTGTCCTGGCACCCACGCGCGAAGCCTTGGAGGCAGGCGAGGTCGTCGGCATCTACCCTGAGGGAACGCTCACGCGCGACCCGGACCAGTGGCCGATGGAGTTCAAGTCGGGTGCCGCCCGCCTGGCCCTCGACACGGGCGTTACCGTCATCCCCCTGTCCCAGTGGGGTCCGCAGGACATTATGGCCCCCTACAACGCTAAGGGCATGGATATGCGCCCGGGTCGGCGCATCTCCTATCACTTCGGCGCGCCCGTCGACCTGTCTGACCTGATCGGCCCCGCCGGGTCCGAGGACCACGACGCGGTCAACGCGGCGACGGAGCGCATCCTTCAGGCGGTGCGTGAGGGCGTCGGCCAGCTGCGCGGACTGCCCGTGCCCGACACCGTGTGGGACCCCGCCACGCAGGCTGGCCCCTGGTGGGAGGAAGAGCAGGCTAAGGCCGCCAAGAAGGCCGCGAAGGCCGCGAAGAAGAAGGGCTAGTCCTGGGTTCGACGACGTCCAGGTGTCCGCGTTGATCGGCGTTGTCACGTCCAGGCCCGGATCGCTCGCCTCGCCGGTTGCACCCGACTGGAGGGTGGGGGAGGAGACTTGAACGGACGAGGCCGGGGCGGGCCGTGTGCTCGCCTGCACCTGCGGGGACGCGGGCGCGCAGGCGGCGAGCGCGAGGATAGCGGCGGCGTGCCCGGCGGTGAGAACGACACGACGGTGAGACAAAGCCCCTCCATGGGGTGTGACAGTTTTCCCATCCTAGTAGACTGAGCTGGACAGGGAGGTCACGATGAGTATGACAACAGCAGCGGTCCTGGGAACGGGAGCGTGGGGTACGACATTCGCTCAGGTGCTCGCGGATGCGGGCGTGGACGTCACCATGTGGGGGCGCAACACCGACACGATTTCGTTTATCAACGGTCGCGAAAACCCGACGTATCTGCCGGGCATCACGCTGTCTGAGCGTATTACGGCCACGACGGATATCGCAGAGGCGGTGGCAGGTAAGCCACTGGTCGTCGTTGCCGTCCCCGTCAAGGCCGTGCGCGCGACGCTGGAAGCCGCACGCGCGTCCTTCGTGCCCGACGTGGCCCTCCTGTCCTGGCTAAGGGCCTCGAATTGGGCACCCTCAAGCGCGTCGACGAGATCATCGCCGACGCCTCGGGTGTGCCCCACAGCCGCATCGCCGTGCTCTCCGGCCCGAACCTGTCGCGCGAAATCGCTGAGCGCCAGCCCACCGCGACGGTCGTCGCCTCCACCGATGTCGAGCTGGCCAAGGAGATCGCGCGGACCTGCCACAACTCCTACTTCCGCCCCTACGTCTCGGCCGACGTGGTGGGAACCGAGATGGCGGGTGCGACGAAGAACGTCATTGCCGTCGCCATTGGTGCCGCTGAGGGCATGGGTCTGGGCATCAACACGCGTTCGACCCTCATCACACGCGGCCTGGCCGAGATGACCCGGCTCGGTACCGCCCTGGGGGCCGACCCCGCGACCTTCGCGGGCCTGTCCGGTATCGGAGACCTCGTCGCGACCTGCTCCTCGCGCCTGTCGCGTAACTTCTCCCTGGGTCACCGGCTCGGCTCGGGCATGAGCCTGGACGAGGCCATGGCCCTGTCCCCGGGCGTCGTCGAAGGCGTCGCTTCGGCGGGGCCGATCCTCCAGGTCGCCGCCTCCGTCGGCGTTGACATGCCGATCACCAGCGCTGTCGTCGAAGTTGTCGAGGGACGCGCGACCATCGCAGACATGGGCCGTATGCTCCTGGCACGCCCGCAGAAGATGGATGGGTGGAAGATCGAACTGGTCTAAAAGGTGCACGCGCGGGCGGGGAAAGCCTGACGCGCGGTAGGCTTGGATCCATGACTGCACCAATTCGTCCTCGCGTCCTCATCGTTTTCGGCGGACGCTCCTCCGAACACGAAATCTCTTGCGCCACGGCTGCCGGCATCCTCACGGCCATCGACCGCACCAAGTGGGACGTGATCCCGCTGGGTATCACGCGGGACGGCCAGTGGGTGCGCGTCGCCGACGACCCGTCGGCGTGGGCATTCAAGGACGGCAAGGGACAGACTGTGACAGCGGGTTCTACCCGCGTGGCACTCACGCCGGGCGAGGGCAACCTCGTCGAACTCACCTACGACGGCGACCCCTCGGATAAGGACTCCCGCGTCGTGGGCGTCGAAGACCTCGGCCACGTCGATATCGTCTTCCCGCTCCTGCACGGCCCCTACGGTGAGGACGGCACGATCCAAGGCCTCTTCGAGATGGCCGACGTGCGCTACGTCGGATGCGGCGTGACCTCCTCGGCGATTTCCATGGACAAGCACCTGACCAAGACGGTGCTCGCCGCCGCCGGTATCGACGTTGGCCGTTGGGTTTGCATCACCGCCCGCCAGTGGGAGAGCGACCCCGCCTCGTGCATGGACCGCATCGAGCGCCTCGGCTTCCCCGTCTTCGTCAAGCCCTGCCGCGCCGGCTCCTCCGTCGGCATCTCGCGCGTCACCTGCCGCGAAGATCTGCCCGTCGCCATCAAGGAAGCCGCAAACCACGACCCGCGTATCATCGTCGAGGCCTCCGTGACCGGCCGCGAGGTCGAGTGCGGCGTGCTCGGCTCGCGCCCCGACTGGCAAAGCGGCACCTCGCCGCTGGGCGAGATCGTTGTGCCCGAAGGCGAGTTCTACGACTACGAACACAAGTACGTGGACGACGTCGTTGGTCTGTCCTGCCCGGCCGACGTGCCTCCCGCCTACGCTCAGCGCATTCGCGAGACCGCGTGGCGCGCCTTCGATGCCCTCGAATGCGAGGGCCTGGCTCGCGTCGACTTCTTCCTCAACGAGGACACCGATACCGTCATCATCAACGAAGTGAACACGCTGCCCGGATTCACGCCCATTTCGATGTACCCGCAGATGTGGGCGGCCGCCGGTATGTCCTACCCGGACCTGCTCAGCGAACTGCTCACCGAAGCGTCGCAGCGCCCCCTGGGGCTGCGCTGAGGGAACGGCCGCGGTGACCCGCATCTGCGCGTGTCCCGCGGCCGTGCCCCGACCTCGTCCATTCTCACAATCCCGACCCTAAAGGACCCACATGACGACCAAGCCTAAAGTCACGCTGGTGACGTGTCAGGCACTGCCCAATCTCTTCCCCGGCGAAGAAGGACTGCTTGACGAACTGGCGTCGCGCGGATGCGACCCGCAGATCAAGGTCTGGAATGATCCCGACGTTGACTGGGCCGATGCTGGCATGGTCGTCGTCCGCTCTGTCTCCGACTACGCGCAGGATCGTCCCGCCTTCCTGGAGTGGACGCGCCAGCTGCAACGCGTGCAGAACTCGAAGGACGTGCTCAACTGGAACACGGACAAGCACTACCTGAAGGAACTCGCGGCGATGGGGCTGCCGACGATTCCGACGAACTGGCTTGAACCCTCCCAGAAGCTCACCAAGCACCAGATCCACACGCGCTTCCCGGCCTTCGGCGAGTTCGTCGTCAAGCCTGCCGTGTCTTCCGGCGTGCGTGACATCGGCCGCTACACGACTGTGGACATCTGTCAGCGTCAGGCCGCCATGCGCCAGGTGCAGGGCTTGCTGGGCGAGGGGCGCTCCGTCATGCTCCAGCGCTACGTTGAGGAAATCGACCTGCATGGCGAGATTTCGCTCGTGTTTTTCAACGGCTTGGTCTCCCACGCCGTTGAGAAGCGCTCGGCCCTGCACCCCGCCTCCGTCACCAACCCCGAGATGCACGAGGCCGTGGTGACCGCCGAGGCCGCCGACTCCGTCGCGTGGACATGGGGTGAGCAGATCCGCCGCGTCCTGCACGACTACGTGCGAGCCCGCCTGGGTCACGACGAGCTGTTCCTCTTCAACCGCGTGGACCTGGTTCCCGACGGCAAGGGATCCTTCCTGGTTATGGAGGTCTCCCTCGTGGACGCAGACCTCTACCTCGGCTCGACGCCGGGTGCCCTGGGCAATTTCGCTGACGCGATCTCCTCGCGCGCCCATTGGTGATGCACGCCACCGCCGTGAAGGTATCTCTCGAGTTTTCAAGCTCGTCTGGGTAGTGCTAAGCTCTACCCGTTGCCTTCAAGGCGACGCGATGGTGGCTGTAGTTCAGTTGGTAGAGCACCTGGTTGTGGTCCAGGACGTCGCGGGTTCGAGTCCCGTCAGCCACCCCAATGCCCCGGCGCTTCGGCGTCGGGGCTTTTTGTTGCAGTATGCTTGTGTCATCCCGAATTGATTGGACAAAGGAGTTCTCATGCCCAGCGT